>Ga0335076_10000547_pt1 | contig 35218 bp, 32 predicted proteins | sample Lox_Sample_25_FD_206717 | JGI IMG/M metagenome (GOLD analysis project Ga0335076, IMG submission 206717) | Soil microbial communities from Loxahatchee National Wildlife Refuge, Florida, United States - Lox_Sample_2.5 | ecosystem: Environmental > Terrestrial > Soil > Wetlands | place: USA...
AAGACGCCGGTGTCGCCGCCATCATCTACACCGACGTGGCGCGCGACGGCATGCTCAAGGGTCTCAATCTCGACGCGACGATCGCGCTCGCCGATAAAATCTCAATTCCGGTGATTGCCTCGGGCGGTCTCGCTTCGATTGCCGATATCCGCGCCTTGCTCGAGCCGCGGGCGAAAAAGCTCGAAGGCGCCATCGCCGGACGCGCGCTTTATGATGGGCGGCTTGATCCGGCGGAGGCGATCGCGCTGCTCAAGGGCGTCAAGCGGCCATCGGCAGTGTCGTAACGAACGCGCACAGGAATGCCTATGTTCAAGGTCCGCGTTATTCCCTGTCTCGATGTCAAAGACGGCCGCGTCGTCAAAGGCGTCAATTTTGTCAATCTGCGCGATGCCGGCGATCCGGTCGCTGCCGCTATCGCCTATGACGAAGCCGGCGCCGATGAGCTCACGTTCCTCGACATTACGGCAAGTCACGAGAACCGCGGCATCATGCTCGACGTCGTGCGGCGCACCGCGGAGGCCTGCTTCATGCCGCTCACTGTAGGCGGCGGCGTGCGCACCATCGAAGATATCCGCACGCTGCTCGCCTCCGGCGCCGACAAGGTCTCTATCAATACCGCGGCGGTGGCGCGCCGCGAATTCGTCAGGGAAGCTGCGGAAAAATTCGGCGATCAATGCGTTGTGGTCGCGGTCGATGCCAAGCGCGTGTCGAAGCCGGGCGAGAACCCGCGCTGGGACATCTTCACCCATGGCGGCCGCAATTCCACCGGCATTGATGCGGTGAACTATGCGCGCGACGTGGTCGCGCTCGGCGCTGGCGAAATTCTTCTCACCTCGATGGATCGCGACGGCACGCGGCAGGGCTTCGACATCGAATTGACGCGTGCCGTATCCGACGCCGTGACCGTGCCGGTCATTGCGTCCGGCGGCGTCGGCAATCTCGATCATCTTGTTGCCGGCATCCGCGAGGGCCATGCCAGCGCGGTGCTTGCCGCGTCGATCTTTCACTTCGGCGAGCATTCCGTGCGCGAAGCCAAGGAATTCATGGCCCAGGCCGGGCTGCCGATGCGGCTCGATCCGTAGCCCTTAGCGCATGATCCCGAAAAGTGGGCACCGGTTTTCGGACAAGATCATGCGCCACTTGAATTTGCCCAGCGCAGCGCGCGCTCGAGCCGGTCGTTACCCCAGAACAGTTCGCCGCCGGCGGTGATAAAGCTCGGCGCGCCGAAAATGCCGCGCCGCGCGGCTTCTTCGGTTTGATCGCGCAACCGCGCCTTGTTGTCGTCGCTCTGCGCGGCTTGCAGCACCGGCTCCGGAACGACGCCGAGCCGAGTCAGAATTCCGCGCATCGCCTCCGCGTCGTCGATGCCTTGGCCTTCGCCGAATTCGGTACGAAACACTTCAAGGCAAAATTCCTCGCCCCAGGGCTCGCGCAAGCCGAGCAGCGCAATACGGGCGGCGATGAGACTGTTCTGCGGAAACGGATCGGGCCGCCGGAACGGCAGCGCGAGGTCGGCGCAAATCCGTTCGAGATCGCGCCACATGTAGCCGCCCTTGGCCGGGTAGAGGTTGAACGGCGAGGTGGTCCAGCCTTGGGCCTTGAAGGCAGGTCCAAGCAGAAAAGGCCTGAAATTGACGACCACTCCCGCCGTATCGGCCAGCGCCCCGATCCGCATCGCAGCCGGATAGGAATACGTCGAGGCGAAGTCGAACCAGAAATCGAGCACAAGTGAGTTCATGAGTCCGATCCTAAATAGGGACGGCGCTCGGCGAAATGGCCCGGCGGAATGCCATTACCGGGCCTGAAATGACGCTCTCCCAGGCTGCGCCGGGAGATGCTAAGGAAGGCGGATGAACAGCTTTACCCTCTACGACCTGGAAAAACGGGTCGAACTGCGCGCGCAAGAGAGCGCGGATGTGTCCTATACCCGCAAGCTTCTCGACCGCGGCGTGGCGCAATGCGCCAAGAAGCTCGGCGAGGAGGCGGTCGAGGCCGCGATCGCGGCCATCAGCGAGGACCGCGAACGGGTGATCGGAGAGGCCGCCGACGTGCTCTATCATCTGCTCGTCGTACTGCACGCCCGCGGCGTCAAGCTTGATGAGGTCGAAGCCGAGCTTGGCGCGCGCACGCGCCAATCGGGTCTCGACGAGAAGGCGGCGCGCAAAAGCGGCTGAGCCGTGGACGAGCTTTAAGGTTGCAGAAGGCCATGGAGCAACGGACCCAGCAGGACGTCTCGCCGTACCGCGTGTTCTCGCGCGCCGAATGGGCGACGTTGCGGCAAGACACGCCGATGACATTGAAGCCGGCGGAGGTCACCCGGCTGCGCTCGATGCATGAGCGCCTCGACATGACCGAGATCGAGGAAATCTATCTGCCGCTGTCGCGGCTGCTCTCGCTCTATGTCGCGGCGACCCAGCGGCTGTTCCGCGCCCAGCAGGGCTTCCTCGGCACCGAGGACGCCAAGGTGCCCTATATCATCGGCGTCGGCGGTTCGGTCGCCGTCGGCAAGTCGACCACCGCGCGCGTGCTGGAAGCCTTGCTCGTGCGCTGGCCGAATGTGCCCAAGGTCGGGCTCATCACCACCGACGGGTTTCTTTATCCCAATGCGGTGCTCGACCGCGAAGGCCTGATGGACAAGAAAGGCTTTCCGGAAAGCTACGATCTGCCGGCGCTGCTGCGCTTTCTCTCCGACATCAAGGCGGGCCTGCATCCGGTGCGGGCGCCGGTCTATTCGCATCTGATCTATGACGTCATTCCCAATCAATCGATCGAAATCGAGCGGCCGGACATCTTGATCGTCGAAGGCCTCAACGTGCTGCAGACCGGGCGCTTGCCGCGCGACGGCAAGGCGGTGCCGTTCGTCTCGGACTATTTCGATTTCTCGATTTTTCTCGATGCGGAGGAAGAGGTGCTGCGGCACTGGTACGTTAATCGCTTCCTGACCTTGCGCGGTACGGCCTTCGCCGATCCGAAATCCTACTTTCACCGCTATGCGAAATTATCCGACGCCGAGGCGATCGAGACCGCGACTTCGATCTGGAATCGGATCAATCTGGTCAATCTGCGCGAGAACATCCTGCCGACGCGGCCGCGGGCCGATCTGGTCTTGAAGAAAAGCGAGCAGCATCAGATCACCGAAGTGGCGCTGCGGCGGCTGTAGCAGGCTCAATCGAACATTTGTGCCGCAAAAGCCGGCGCGCCGGATGCGGCAAGCGCGTTGGCGAGATGCTCGCGGTCGAGCGGCTTGACGACAAAATCGTCCATGCCGGCGGCAAGACAGATCGCGCGATCTTCGGCCGCGGCATTGGCGGTGAGCGCCACGATCGGCGTGCGCGGCCATTGTTTGTCGGTTTCGATCGCGCGGATGCGGCGCGCCGCTTCAATCCCGTCCATGCCCGGCATGTGCAGGTCCATCAGCACGCGGTCGAACGGCGTGCCGGCCTCATGCGCCGCCTGCCAGCAGGCAATCGCCGCGCCGCCGCTCTCCACCACGACCGGGCGATGGCCGAGCTTTTCCAGCAAAGCGCGGGCAAGCAGCGCATTGATCTCGTTGTCTTCGGCCACCAGGATCGAGAGGCCCAGGTGATCCGGCGCGATGCTCGGCGTCTCGATGGTCTCGCCGACCGCGCCGTGGTCGAAATCGTCGTCGCCGGCAAAGCGCGCGGCAAGCGAGGCGGCGCGCACCGGCTTGATCAGGTAGCCGGTGAAGCCGGCCGCCTTGAGCGCCGGGAGCTCGTGGCGCATGGCCGGCGTCACCAGGACGATCCGGCGCGGAAATATCGTGGCCTCGCGCGCCAGCATTGCGCTGGCCCGGCCGCCGAGCGTGGCATCGACCAGGACCGTGCTCCAGGCGTGCTCCGGCAAAAGCGCCGCCGCCACTTTCTCGTCGGGAACGATCACGGTATGGGCGCCCCAGCGCTGCAGGCGACGTGCCAGCAAGGAGGCTTCAATGGCGGCCGGCGCGACGATCAGGATGTTGTCGCCGGCAAGATCGGGCGCTGCGAACGCCGTCTCGTTGCTGTCGCCGTCGCGCGGCAGGGGAATCGTGACACGGAAGATCGAGCCATTGCCGACCGCGCTTTCGATCGCGATCGTGCCGGACATGCGCTCGACAATCCGCGTGGAGATGGTGAGGCCGAGCCCGATTCCGTCATAGCGCCGCGTCGCACCGCTATCGGCCTGTTCGAATTCCCGGAAAATGCGCGCCTGATCCTCGGCGGCAATGCCGATGCCGGTGTCGCGCACCGCAATCACGACATGGTCGGGCTGCTCGTCGGGCTCGACGATGATCGACACGCCGCCGCTTTCGGTGAATTTGATCGCATTGCCGACAAGGTTGAACAGCACCTGGCGCAGCCGCGGCGCATCGCCAACGACGCGGGCCGGCAGCCGCTCGTCGACATAAGCGCAGATCTCGAGTCCCTTGGCCTGGGCGCGCGGCCCGAGCAGTTCCGCCGCCTGCTCGATGAAGCCCGCGAGCGCGAACGGCTGCGCCGTCAGATCGAGCCGCCCGGCTTCGATTTTTGCCAGATCGAGGAGATCGTCGACAAAGGACACCAGCGCATTGCCGGATGCTTTCATCGCCGCGAGATAGGTCGCCTGTTCGGGCGCGAGCGGCGTGTCGCCGAGCAGGTCGGCCATGCCGAGGATGCCGTTCAACGGCGTGCGGATCTCGTGCGAGACCATGGCGAGGAAGCGTGACTTGGCGCGACTTTCGGCTTCCGCCTGGTCGCGGGCTTCGGCGAGTGCATGCTCGGCGCTGACCCGATCGGTCACGTCACGGCCGACGCTCTGCACCTCGGTGTCGCCGTCGCCGCGCACCGTGACTTCGCGCCAGGCGATCCAGCGCGGGCCCTCGACGGTCGCGATCTTCTGGTCGTGAATGCGCGTGCCGTCGGCAAGCGTCGTGGTCTCGCCTTGCGTCGCGACCGGCAATGTAAAGCTTGTGGCGAGGAGTTGCGCGCGATCCGTCCCGGCGAGCTTGCAGAACGTGTCATTGGCATAAGTGATGAGGCCTTTGCCGTCGCGGCGAATGATGGCGTCGCCTTGCGCCTCGAAGAAGCTCTTGGCGCGCTCTTGCGCCTCCTTGAATTCCCAATGGCGGTCCTCCGCCGTATCGAGACGGCCTTCGAGATCGCGCAGCTCGCGTTTCATCTGACGGATGCGCGAGAGCATCAGGCCCAAGCCGCCGCAGGCCGCGCCGAACAGGGCGGCGACGCCGATGGCGAACTGGCTGGGGTCGTAATGCGAATTGGGCGATGTCGTCGCCGACAGGAAGCCGAAGGCGACGCCGAACGCCATCGTAGTGATGGCGGTGGCGCGCACGACGAGCGAAATCACCCTGCGGGTGACGATAGCCGGCTTTCGGAGCGCTGCACGAGGCCGCATATTCGGCGCTGGTCCCTGTCCCGCGTGGTTTGTTGCCGCAGATTTCTGTGCTGTTTTGGCGGCGCGGCATAAAGGCGCCGCATCCGGACCGATTTATCGCTGCGGTAGAGGCGATTTTGGCCCATGAACCTTGAGTATTGCTTGCAAATAACGCGGCCCCGGCCTGCCGGGTTGGCGGAGGGTTGATGCTTTATTAATGGTGGCTTGGCTGATCTAATTCGGCCTGATCGATTTCGCTGCGGCCGGAGATTTCAAATGGACAAAGCCTTGAGTTCCAAGCGTTCGCGGCCGAAGGCCGCCGAGCCGATGCTGCGGCCGTCGCGCGAGGAGGCCGAGGCGGCCGTCCGCACGCTGATCCGCTGGGCCGGCGACGATCCCGACCGCGAAGGCTTGCAAGCCACGCCGTCGCGCGTGGTGCGCGCCTACGAGGAATGGTTTTCCGGCTACAACGACGACCCGCGCGAATATCTCAAGCGCACGTTCGAAGAGACCGGCGGCTATGACGAAGTCGTGGTGCTGCGCGACATCCGCTTTGAATCGCATTGCGAACATCACCTCGCTCCGGTGATTGGCCGCGTCCATATCGGCTATCTGCCGCGCAATCGCGTCGTCGGCATTTCCAAATTGGCGCGGCTGGTCGACGTGTTTGCGCGGCGCCTGCAAATCCAGGAAAAAATGACGGCCGAGATCGCTTCGTGTCTCGATGCCGTGCTCAAGCCGCACGGCGTTGCGGTCGTCACCGAGGGCACGCATCAATGCATGACGACGCGCGGCGTGCACAAATCCGGCGTCACGATGGTGACGAGCCGCATGGTCGGGGTGTTCCGCACCAATGCCGAAACGCGCCAGGAATTCTTGGCAGCCATCGGCATGCGCGGCGCGATCCACACCGCCAACGGCGCGGGTTAGAGTCCAATCCGGAATTATCCGAAGCTTTAAGCCGCCGACGCGGCCTGTACCGGCGCCGGTTCTGGCGGCGTGAATCTGATCCCTGCCATGCAGGTATCGTCCTTGTGAAACGCGATGACATTGATGCCGGCGGGATACATCAGATAGCCGAAGCTCGCGAGCCGGGCGCGCAATATGTCGACGTCCGTTTTCAACGTTTCGACGAACATGATCGGGCGATATTTGCTGATGCATTTCGCCGCGCCCTCGATCACTTCGAGTTCCATGCCTTCGACGTCGATCTTGAGCAGGTCGAGCCGGCGAAAGTTGAACGCATCGAGATGGACCATCGGCACGTCGACCATCTTGTCCTCGGAATAGTCGATCGCCTGGCCGATGAATTCAGTGCGCTTGAACTTTTTCAGTTCAAGGCTGCCGAAGCTGGCATTGGCCAGATAATTCGGCTGCGGAATTTTCATCATGCCGGAGCGGCTCGACACCGCGGCATTGACGACGCGCGCATTGAAGCAATTGTTGATCGCGACATTGCCGGCGAGCGCATAGTAGATGCGCTCCTGCGCTTCGAAAGCCAGCACCGTGCCCCAGCCGGTCATGTATTTGGCCCATTCGACGGTGTGAACGCCGAGATTGGCGCCGCAATCGACCGCGAAGAGTCCATCGCCGTGATATTTGCGGCGCAGTTCCAGCACGTGCAGCATCAAGGCGACCTCTTGCGGGTCGTAGGACGCATTGTTGAGAAGCTGATAGCCGGCGCCGAAGGCGATGCCGGGTACGATGACCTGATCGAACCGATTCAAGATCAGGGTGCCGTGATCGGTCGAGGCGAGAATGAAGGCAACAGGGCGGGCGGGATTTGACATGACTGGCTAGCCGGGTTGGAGGATGCCGCAGCCTGCTCACGGATGCGCTGCGCGACGCGAAACGGCGGCGTTTTAAGTGATTCGCCCGCTCTTGGCTGCGCTGCGATGAATTGATTGATGACAGCCCTGGCATTCTGATGACGCGTGATCATTGCGGGATATGATCTCTGCGGGATCATGTGAATGTGCGCTTGCACATGGTCTTTTCCGAAAACCGGTGCCCGCTTCCCGGGATCACGCGCTATGCGGCGCGTCGTATGTCGTCGGCCAGCGCGCGATAAGACAGCGCTTCGGCCAGGTGCAGGCGGCCGACTTTGTCGACGCCATCGAGGTCGGCGAGCGTGCGGGCGACACGCAGCACGCGATGATAACCGCGCGCCGAGAGCCGCATCGCGTCGGCCGCCTCGCGCAACAACGCCAGGCCGCTGGCGTCAGGCTGCGCCACGTCCTCCAACACGGCGCCCGAGACTGCGGCGTTGCTGCGGACATGCGGCAGGCCGATCGCGGCATAGCGCGCGACTTGGCGTTCGCGCGCGAGCGCGACGCGCTCGGCAACTTCGCGGCTGCCTTCCGCCGGCGGCGGCAGGATGAGATCGGCCGCAGTCACCGCCGGCACTTCGATATGCAGATCGACGCGGTCGAGCAGTGGGCCGGACAGCCGCGCTTGATAATCGGCGCTGCAGCGTGTCGCCGGTCCGCGGCGGCAGGAGAAGCCGGGATCATTGGCATGGCCGCAACGACACGGGTTCATCGCCGCGACCAGCATGAAGCGCGCAGGATAGGTGACGCGGTGATTGGCACGGGCGATCGAGACTTCGCCGGTCTCGAGCGGCTGCCGCAGGGAATCCAGCGCATGCGGCTGGAATTCCGGGAGCTCGTCGAGAAACAGCACGCCATGATGGGCGAGCGAAATCTCGCCGGGCCGCGCGTGCAGGCCGCCGCCGACCAAAGCCGCCATGCTGGCCGAATGATGCGGCGCGCGGAACGGGCGGCGGTTGGTCAGCGCGCCGCCTTTGATCTCGCCGGCGATGGACGCAACCATCGACACTTCAAGCAATTCGCCGGGTGTCAGCGGCGGCAGGATTGAGGGCAGGCGCGCCGCCAGCATGGATTTGCCGGCGCCGGGCGGGCCTACCATCAACAGATTGTGCCCGCCGGCGGCTGCGACTTCGAGCGCGCGCTTGGCGCTCTCCTGGCCCTTGATGTCGGCAAGGTCCAACATCGGGCCGGCCACATCCAAAATCTTCGGCTGCGGCCGCGACAGCACCTGCGTGCCCTTGAAATGATTGGCGAGCTGAATGAGCGAAGACGCGGCAACGATCTCGATGTCCGGGCTGGCCCAGGCCGCTTCCGGACCGCAGGCCGCCGGGCACATCAGGCCTTCGCCGCGGGCATTGGCGCCGATGGCCGCCGGCAGCACACCGGCGACGGGAGCGATCGAGCCGTCGAGGCCGAGTTCGCCGAGCACGGTGAAGCCCGAAAGCGCGTCATGCGGAATGGCGCCGATCGCTGCCATCAGTCCGAGCGCGATCGGCAGATCGTAATGACTGCCTTCCTTGGGCAGATCGGCCGGCGCGAGATTGATGGTGATGCGCCGCGCCGGCAGCGCCAGGCCGGATGCGATCAAAGCCGAGCGCACCCGCTCGCGCGCTTCGGACACGGCCTTGTCCGGCAGGCCGACAATGTTGAAAGCCACGACACCGGGCGCGACCTGCACCTGCACGTCGACCGGGCGGACCTCGATGCCTTCGAACGCAACCGTGGAGACGCGTTGGACCATGCCTGCCCCGGACTGTGACCGCCCCTTGGCGGAACAGTCCGCCCCGTCAGTCGCCAAGCTTCTCTGAAACTACCGGAAGTTTTGGCGGCGTCAAGAACATTTAGGGAACAAAGTTCCGGCGCCAGCGCATCGATAACTTCCGTGAAATATCAAGGATTTGGACCTCCAAGAATATCTCTCCGGACAATTTACCGTTGTCCTTGGCGTTGCCCTTGCCGCTCCTCTGCCGTTACCCTAGGCATCGGCGGCGTTCACATCGTGATGTTCGCGGCCTTCACGACCGGACCCCATTTCGTCAGCTCGCTGCCGATATAGGCGCGCAAATCGGCAGGGGTCCCTCCGGCGGGGAGCATATCGAAGGTTTTGAGCGTCTGTTTGCCTTTGTCACTTGCGAGGAAATCGTTGGTGGCGTCGTTGATTTTTTGCACGACATCGGCGGGCACGCCGGTCGGGGCAACCAGCGCGTACCAGGCCGTGGCCTCGAAGTCTTTGATGCCGGCCTCTTGCACGGTCATCACATCGGGCAGATCGGCGACACGCCGGACGCTAGTGACGGCGATGGCGCGCAGCTTTCCGTCTTTGACCAGCGGTACATAGGTGCTCATGAAATCCATGCCGAGGTCGACTTGGCCGCCGAGGAGATCGGTGCTCAGCGGCGCAGTGCCCCGATAAGGCACGCCGGTCATGCTGATTCCGAGGTCGTTTTGCAGCAGCACCGCGGTGATGTGGCCCAGCGTGCCATTACCGGGATATCCGACATTCAATTTTCCCGGATGCGCCTTGGCGTAGACCGCGAGCTCGTCGAGGTCTTTCGCCGGTATCGACGGATGCGCCACGATGATGAGCGGCGACTTCGCGATCAATACGATCGGCGTGAAGTCCTTCTCCGGATCGAACGACAGATTCTTGTACATCAGCTTGTTCGTTGCGACCGGTCCGGGCGTGCCGAACAGAATCGTGTAGCCGTCGGGCGTCGCTCGGGCGACCAGGCCGGCTCCGACATTGCCGCCGGCGCCGCCATGGTTTTCAACGACGAATTGCTGGCCGAACCTGCTGCTGAATGCATTGGCAACGGTGCGGGCCAGCGTGTCGGTCGCCCCTCCGGCCGGAAAGGGGACGATCATCAGCACCGGACGGGAAGGCCAAGATTGCGCGTTCGCCGATTGCGCCTTAACGATGGGCATGATCGGGGGGGCGGCGATTGCGGCCGTCAGCGCGAGCGCGGTCCGGCGGGTTATGCGCAAGTCCACGCGCTGGTTCACGGCACTCCTCCCTCATGAAACATTCCGACGGCTCGGCAGTAGCGGCCGTTGTTTGCCGTCATCATAATCGAAACCGCCGCCGCTCCCAGCGGCTTTCTCCCGCCGTTTCGTGGCGCGAAACCGCGGGATTTTTGCGCCACGATCCCTTGCGTTTGGGCTAGCTTGGCGCCGTCACGTCGGAAGCCGCGCACGGCGAAAGGAAATCGCGATGGGCGAAAACAAAACAGTGAGCCGGCCGGTGGCCGACGCAGCCGCCCATGCGCCGATGCGTAAAGATCCAAAGCGGGTCATCCGGTGAAGTCGGTTCATGTCACGCGTCCCGGCGGTCCGGAAGTGCTTGCTTTCGTCGAGATGCCGGCTCCTGCGCCCGGACCCGGCGAAGTGCTGATCCGGGTCGCGGCCGCCGCGGTGAACCGGCCGGACATTCAACAGCGCCGCGGACTCTACCCGCCGCCGGCCAACGCTTCGGCGGTGCTCGGCCTTGACGTTGCTGGCCGCGTGGAAAGCGTCGGCGACGGGGTTGCCTGGCCGCAGGCGGGGGAACACGTTTGTGCGCTCGTCAACGGCGGCGGCTATGCCGAATTTTGCGTGGTGCCGGCGCTGCAATGCATGCCGATTCCGAAGGGTCTCGGCTTTGCCGAAGCCGCCGCGCTGCCGGAGGCTTTTTTCACGGCGTGGAACAGCATGATCTGGCTCGGCCGTCTGGCCGACGGCGAGACGCTGCTGGTCCAGGGTGGCACCAGCGGCGTCGGCATGGCGGCAATCCAGATTGCGCGGCGGTTGCGCAATGCCCGTGTGTTCGCAACCGCCGGCACCGAAGAAAAATGCCGGCTGTGTCTCGAGATCGGCGCCGCAGCGGCGGTCAATTACAAAACTGGGGATTGGGCCGCACAGGTGCGCTCTCTCGCCGGCAGCCGCGGCGTCGACGTTGTGCTCGACGGACAGGCCGGACCCTACACCGAACGCCAGCTCGAACTGCTCGCGGAGGATGGCCGCGTGGTTCTTCTCGCCAGCCATCTCGGCGCGAGCGCTGAAGTCAATGTGCGCAACCTGGTGCGGCGGCGTCTCACCCTGACCGGGGCGACGCTGCGGCCGCGGCCGCCCGCCTATAAGGGCCGCATTGCGCGCGAACTCGTCGCCCAGGTCTGGCCGTTGATCGCGCAGGGTCTGATCCGCACCAATATCTGTGCGTCTTTTCCGTTTGCCGCGGTGGCGGACGCCCATGCGGTGCTCGATGCGAACGAGCAGGTCGGCAAAGTCGTGCTCATGGTCGATGAGGCGCTTTGCCGGTCGGCCGGCGCGACAAAGACCTGATCGAAACCTCAGCGCTTTCCGGCGTCGAGCAATTCCCGGCGTGTCGCCTCAAGGATCTCGTCGGACAATTCTTTGTTGCCTTTGGTCCCGACGGCGCGGGCCAAAAGCAGCGCGCCGACCAGTCCTGCCATGGCGGCAACGCCCTTGCGGCGGCGCTCGGCTTTGGTCCTGCCCGGCGCGGATTGGGCCAAGAGATCGATCAGCGGCTCAAGACCGTCGGCGAACGCATCCTGCACCACGGCGCCGCTGCGGGCGGCGTCCGCGCCGAGCGCGGCAAACACACAGCCTTGTCCCGGCTCATCGCGGTGACGCGGCTGCAGGTAACGCGCGAGCAACGCGGCATAAGGACTGTCCGGAGACCTCGCCGCGGTCTCCTGCCAGTTCGCGGCGGCCTTGGCCGTCGCTTTGCGGCAGGCCTGCGCCACCAGATCATCCTTGGATTTGAAATGGCCGTAGAAGCCGCCATGCGTGAGGTCGGCGGCCTTCATGATATCGGCGACGCCGATGCCGCCGAATCCGTTGGCGCGCAGCAATGCGCCCGCCGCCTCGATGATGCGTTCGCGATTTTCGGCAGCTTTCTGCCGGCTTACTCTCATGACGCACCTCAGCCACACAGGTCAGCCATGCGCGCCGTCATGCGCGGGCGCCGCCGCCTTGACAAATTATATGATGATCGACATGAATAGGCAAGTTTCGATGATGGGCGTCATTTAATTCGCTCGCGATCGCGCCCGCAACCGGCAGAATTGGAAAGAACTCATGGCGTCGAACGCGCTCGCTGCCGCTTTGGCCCGCCGCAACATCCACTATGGCTGGGTCGTCGTTGCCGTCACTTTCCTGACGCTTCTGGTCACCGCGGCCGCGATGGGCACGCCCGGTGTGCTGATCGTACCGCTCGAGCAGGAATTCGGCTGGAGCGACGCGCAGATCTCTTCTGCGCTCGCCTTGCGCATCATGCTGTTCGGGCTGTTCGGTCCGTTCGCCGCGGCCTTCATGAATCGCTACGGCGTGCGCCGCGTCATCATGGTGGCCATGGCGCTGATCGCCGGCGGCCTTCTGGTGTCGCTGGCGATGAAGCAAGTCTGGCAGCTCGTTCTGCTGTGGGGCGTCATTGTCGGCGTCGGCACCGGCCTGACCGCCATGGTGCTGGCCGCGACGATCGCGACGCGCTGGTTCAATTACCGCCGCGGTCTGGTCATGGGCATGCTGGCGGCGAGCAATGCCACCGGCCAATTGGTGTTCCTGCCGCTGATCGCGCGTCTGACGACGAGTTACGGCTGGCGCATGGCGCTCGTCTTCGTCGCCTGCATGCTGGCCGTGGTCGCCCTGTTTGCCGCTTTATTCATGCGCGACCGGCCCAGCGATCTCAATCTGCCGATCTATGGCGAAGGCAAGATCACGCCGCCGCCGGCGCAGGGCGTCGGACTGGCGTCCCTGCTGATGTCGCCGCTCATGGTGCTCAAAGACGCGGTGCGGGCGCCGATCTTCTGGGTGTTGTTTGGAACCTTTTTCGTCTGCGGCTGCAGCACCAACGGCCTGATCCAGACCCATTTCGTCACGCTATGCCACGACTACGGCTTGGCGGCCACGACCGCGGCGAGCGTGCTGGCGATGATGGGCATTTTCGATTTCTTCGGCACCATCGGTTCGGGCTGGCTGTCCGACCGCTTCGACAATCGCTGGCTGTTGTTCTGGTATTACGGCCTGCGTGGCCTGTCGCTGCTCTATCTGCCGTTCACCGACTTCACCTTCTACGGCCTGTCGCTGTTCGCCGTATTCTACGGGCTCGACTGGATCGCGACGGTGCCGCCGACGGTGAAGCTCACCGCCGACCGTTTCGGCCCCGAGCGCGCCGGCATGGTGTTCGGCTGGGTGTTTGCCGGCCATCAGATCGGCGCCGCAACGGCGGCGTTCGGCGCCGGCCTGATCCGCACCGAATACGACACCTACCTGCCGGCCTTCTTCGTTGCAGGTGCGCTGTGCATTGTCGCGGCGCTTTTGGTGATCACGGTGCGGAAGTCATCACGCAAGGATATCGGCGCCGTAGCGCCGGCACGCGCGTAAAGCAAAGGTCCCGCGCAACGCACAAACTCAGCGGCGCTTTTCCGCGATCTTGTCCCAGATCAGCGCTGCAATGTCCGGGCCGCCGAAATTCTTCACGGCGCGGATGCCGGTCGGCGAGGTGACGTTGATCTCGGTGAGATAGCCGCCGATCACGTCGATGCCGACAAAGAGCAGGCCGCGTTCGCGCAGCGCCGGTCCGAGCCGGGCGCAGATTTCGCGCTCGCGGTCGGTGAGGTCGGTCGCTTTCGGCACGCCGCCGCGCACCATGTTGGAGCGCAGATCGTCGGGCGCCGGCACGCGGTTGACCGCGCCGGCGAATTCGCCATCGACGAGGATGATGCGCTTGTCGCCATCTTTCACCGCCGGCAAGAATTTCTGGATCACCCATGGCTCGCGGAAGGTCGCCGCGAACATGTCGTAGAGCGAGCCGAAATTGAGGTCTTCGCGCGACAACAGAAACACCGCTTCGCCGCCTTTGCCGTAGAGCGGCTTCATTACGATATCGCCGTGCTGGGCGCGGAACGCCTTGATGGCATCGAGGTCGCGCGTGACCAGAGTCGGCGGCATCAGATCGGGAAATTCGGTGACGAAAACCTTTTCCGGCGCGTTGCGCACATGCGCCGGATCGTTGACGACAAGAGTCTTCGGATGCACGCGCTCGAGCATGTGTGTCGAGGTGATGTAGGCGAGGTCGAACGGCGGATCCTGCCGCAGCAGGATCACGTCGAACGACGAAAGCTCGACGATGCGCGGCTCGCCGAGCGTGAAGTGATCGCCGGCGACGTCGCGCACGACCAGCGGGCGCACGCTGGCCGACACGTTGCCGTCGCGCAGCGAGAGCTTGTCGGGCGTGTAGTAGGACAGCAGGTGAGAACGCGACTGCGCTTCGAGCAGCAATGCAAACGTCGAATCGCCGCGGATATTGATCCGCTCGATCGGGTCCATCTGGACGGCGACGTTAAGGGCCATGATGGGGAAGGGTCCGGCAAGAGGGAGAGGCGGAAACGGGCGAAGGTCTACGCAATTTTCGCGGGCGGCGCTACGGCGGACAGCGGGAAATCAGCGGGACGCATCAAATGCATTTGGGATGTGCTGCGGTATTTTGCCAGGCGTCACCACGATCACGTCGAAGCGGACGTCGCCCTTGCCGTCCTCGGGATGATGCGCAAGCCACATTTCCGCGGCGCTGATGATGCGTCGCTGGTTGCGCGCGGTCACGGCTTCGATGGCTTCATCCGCGGTGGCGCGCGCCTTGACCTCGACAAAAACCAGCGTGTGGCGCCGCCGCGCGACGATGTCGATTTCGCCAAACGGCGTCTTCCAGCGCCGCGCCAGGATGCGATAGGCCTTGGCGATCAGCAGCATCGCAGCGCGGCTCTCCGCCGACAGGCCGAGCTTGAAAGCGGCAACGCGCTCGGCGCGCGGCGCCGCCTTGACTGGCGCGGCTTCAGCCGATCTGATTTTTCCCGGCCGGATTTGCGGAGCCTTCAGCGGTTCAGCGCGACGGGCCATCACTCACCTGTTGCATTGCCGGTTTTCGCCAGCGCGAGAGCACGCTGATAAATTTCGCGCCGCGGCAGTCCGGTGGCGTCGGCGACTTCGCCGACCGCGTCTTTCACCGAAGCCCGCGCCAGCGCCTGGCGCAGAAGATGATCAGCTTCGTCTGCGCTGACCGGCTTTGCCTCCGGCGGCGGCGCAACGACAACAACAAGCTCGCCGCGCGGCTCATTCGCGGCGCAGGTTTCGGCGAGCCTCTCGAGATCGCCGCGCAGCACCTCCTCATGCAGTTTGGTGAGCTCGCGGCACAGAGCAGCTTCGCGTTCCCCACCCAGTCCCTGCGCCAGATCGGCGAGTGCCGCCGCGGCGCGCGGGCCGGTCTCGAACAGGACCAGCGTTGCCGGGATGCGGGCGAGTTCGGCAATGCGGGCGCGCCGGGCGCCTTCCTTCGGCGGCAAAAAGCCGGCGAACAGGAACTGGTCGGTCGGCAATCCGGCAAGAGTCACGGCCGCCAAGAGCGACGAGGCGCCGGGCAGTGTTGTGACGTTATGTCCGGCTTCCTGCACGGCGCGCACCAGCTTAAAGCCTGGATCGGATATCAGCGGTGTCCCGGCATCGGAGACCAGGGCCACGGCCGCACCGCCGGAAATCTTTTGTAACAGGATCGGCCTTGCCTGTGCCGCATTGTGCTCGTGATAGGGAGTGAGGGGGGTCGAAATCGCGTAGCGTTCAAGGAGCTTGCGGGTGACACGGGTGTCTTCGCAGGCGATCAGGTCGGCGCCGGCCAATGTCTCCAGCGCACGCAACGTGATGTCGCCGAGATTGCCGATGGGGGTAGCAACGAGGTGCAAACCGGCTTTGAGCTTTGGCGTTTCAATCTCACGGCCGGCGAGCGTGAAATGCCGCGCAGCGCAAGGTGCGCCGCGCGCGGCGGGGGAGGATTTTCGATGCAGCGTGCTCATTGCACTCAATCTAGCTCTGCCGCAACCTGCCGTCATGATCGCGGCGTCTGCGACTGAGGCCAGATTTCCCCATTGAATTCCAATTCTTGGCTTTGGTTAACCATTCGCCGCCAATATGTCAGATTGGCGATGCCTTAATTTACCCGGCGCCAATGCCACAATTTACGACTTTCGCGCCGTAAGGAGACCCGGGTTGTCATCGCAGGCGAAGGGAGAGGCGTCGGCAACAGTGATTTTGCCGACGCGGCGCCGCACGGTTGCGGGCCTTTTGGCGGCGACCGGTGTGCTGGCTGCGGGCTGTTCGCAGAATTCACCATATCTGTCGCCGTCCGCGGTTCCGCCGAACACTCAGCCGGCCGCGGAAACGACCATCGGCACCGGTCAAGTCAAAGCCGCGCTTATTTTGCCGCTGTCGGCACCCGGCAATGCCGGCATCGCCGGACAGGCCATGCGTAATGCCGCGGAAATGGCGGTTGCCGAGTTTAATTCCCCGAATATCCAGATCCTGGTCAAAGACGATGCCGGCACGCCTGACGGGGCGCGGGCTGGCGCCCAGCAGGCGATCGATGAGGGCGCCGAGATCATTCTGGGGCCGCTTTTCGCCCAGTCCGTCACCTATGTCGGCCAGGTGGCGCGGGCCCGCAATATCCCGGTCATTGCCTTTTCGACCGATACCAATGTCGCGGCGAGCGGCGTCTATCTGCTCAGTTTCCTGCCGGAATCCGACGTCGATCGCATCGTTCAATATGCCACGTCGACGGGGAAGCACTCGTTCGCGGCGCTGATCCCCGACAATCCCTATGGCACCGTGGTCGAAGCGGCGTTCAAGCAGGCCGTGGCGCGGCGGAACAGCCAGATCGTCGGGCTTGAGCGCTATGCCCATGACCGGACCGCGATGGCGGGCCCGGTCCAGAACATCGCGCAGGCTTCGGCGCGTTCCGACGCGCTCTTTCTTCCCGACGGTGGCGACGCCGTGCCGGGCGTGGCTGCGGCGCTGGCCGCCGATGGGGTCAATCTCAAGCGCCTGCAGCTTCTGGGCACCGGCCTTTGGGACGATCCGCGCATCAACTCGACTCCGGCCCTCGATGGCGGCCTATATGCAGCGCCGGATGGCGCCGGATACCGGAATTTCGTTCAGCGCTATCACAAGCGCTACGGGCAAGATCCGGTGCGAACCGCGACGCTGGCCTATGATGCCGTGGCGCTCATTGCGGCCCTGGTCAAAACCCAGGGGGCCGCCCGCTTCTCCCAGGAGACATTGACCAATCCGTCGGGGTTTTCCGGAATTGACGGCCTGTTCCGCTTCCGCCCGGACGGCACCAATGATCGTGGGCTTGCTGTCATGCGAGTGACGCCCAGCGGCCCGCAGATTGTTTCACCGCCGCCCAAGAGTTTCGCCACAGGGTAATAATAAGTAGGCTTATTAAGCAGTTCGGATTTAGACCTTCGGCACAAGAATGACCGGAAAAAATGCATCCTTGTAAAGTTCCACCCCCGGAACTGCCCTGCAATTATATAAGCTAGCTTATTAGTGTCTAGGCGGCCAAGTCCGCGACCACCGCATCCAATACCGGGAAACCCGGCAAGGTGACCCGCAGGCAACCGTCCCCTGTCATCTCGACCAGGCCGTGCTCCAGGAGCGTCGCGACCCGCGCCGGATCGAGCTTGCGCCCGGAAATCGCCTCGTAACGGGCGACATCGATGCCTTCCGCAAGCCGGAGGCCCATCAGCAAGAATTCGTCGGACCTCTCCTCGCGGGTCAGCACGTCATCGGTGACCAGGCCATGACCTTGCGACTCGACCAGGCTGAGCCAGGCTTCCGGGCGCCTTTCGGTCGCGGTGGCATGCCGTTCGCCGTCGATATCAATCCGGCCGTGGGCGCCGGGGCCAATGCCGGCATATTCGTGAGAGCGCCAATAAACCAGATTGTGCCGGCATTCGCCGCCCGGCCGGGCATGATTGGAAATCTCGTAAGCCGGCAGGCCGTGAGCGGCGCAGATGTCCTGCGTCGTGTCGTAAAGCGCCCGCGCGGTGTCTTCGTCGGGAAGCCGCAATTTGCCCGCCGCGTACAGCGCCGAAAATGGCGTGTCCGGCTCGATGGTCAGCTGATAGAGCGAAAGATGTTCGCCGGCTTCGGCCAGCGCGGTTTTAAGTTCGGCCGCCCAGGCCTCCGGCTCCTGACCCGGGCGCGCATAGATCAGGTCGAACGAATAGCGGTCGAACACTTTGCGCGCGACATCGACGGCATCAAGCGCCTCGCGGGCGTTATGCAAGCGGCCGAGCTCCGCCAGCACGCGATCATCCAACGCCTGCACGCCGAGCGAGACGCGGTTCACGCCGGCGGTGCGATAGCCGCGAAACCGCTCGGCCTCGACGCTCGACGGATTGGCTTCCATCGTGATCTCGGCATCGGGCGCAACGCGCCACTGCCGCGCGATGGAATTGAGCACGCCGGCGATGGTCGAGGGCTGCATCAAAGACGGCGTGCCGCCGCCGAAGAAAATCGAAGACACGGTGCGGCCGCGCAGCCGTTCGGCGGTCTTGCCGATTTCGATGTGAAAGGCGCGCAGGAAGCGCGGCTCGTCGATCGCGGCATGGCGCACATGGCTGTTGAAGTCGCAATACGGGCATTTCGACAGGCAGAAGGGCCAGTGCACATAAACGCCAAAGGCCTGATCGCCGGCTGAACTCTCTGTGGCGTTATTCAAGACATGCCTCCGCGAGTTTCAGAAACGCGCGCGCGCGATGCGACAAGCCCTTACCACGCGGCGGCAGTCCATGTTTTTCCTCGCTTGGCATTTCGCCGAAGGTCCGGTCATGCCCGTCGGGCAGGAACATCGGATCATAGCCGAAACCTTTGTCGCCGCGCGGCGGCCAGACCAGAGCGCCGTCGACCTTGGCTTCGAATTCCTCGACATGGCCGTCGGGCCAGGCGACGCAGAGCGCCGAGACAAAATGCGCCCGGCGCTGGCCGGGGGCAGTCGCCCCGCGTTGCTTGAGTTTGTCTTCGATCGTGGCCATGGCGCTGGCAAAGTTCTTATCAGGTCCGGCCCAGCGCGCCGAGTAGATGCCGGGCTCGCCGCCGAGCGCATCCACCGCGATGCCGGAATCGTCGGCAAAAGCCGGCAGTTTCGCGGCCGCCGCAGCGGCCTGAGCCTTGATCCGCGCATTATCGCGAAAGGTCGTTCCGGTCTCGTCAGGCTCGCCAAGCCCCAGTTCTCCGGCCGATATGGCGCCGATGCCATAGGGCGCCAGCAGCTCGCGCATCTCGGCGAGTTTTCCCGGATTATGCGTCGCGATCACCAGTCGTCCGGCGATGCAGCGATGTTTTTGTTCGCTCACATCACTGCCATCTTCTGCAGATCGACAAGCTTGCCGACGCCTTTGCGCGCCAGCGCCAAGAGCGCCGAGAACTGCTCCTCGGAAAAAGGGATCTTCTCCGCCGTGGCCTGGATCTCGACAATATTGCCGGAGCCGGTGAGGACGAAATTGGCGTCGGTGTCGGCCTGCGAATCCTCGGCGTAATCGAGGTCGAGCACGGCCGTGCCCGAGCAGACGCCGCAGGAAACCGCCGCGATATGATCGCGCAACGGATCGCCTTCGAACATTTCCCGCGCCTTCATCCAGGCGAGACAATCATGCAGCGCGATCCAGGCACCGGTGATGGAGGCGGTGCGGGTGCCGCCGTCGGCCTGGATCACGTCGCAATCGATGGTGATCTGCCGTTCACCCATGGCTTTGAGATCGACCACGGAGCGCAAGCTCCGTCCGATCAGACGCTGGATTTCGACGGTGCGGCCGTTCTGCTTGCCGGCCGAAGCCTCACGGCGCGTCCGCTCCAGCGTTGCGCGCGGCAGCATGCCGTATTCCGCAGTCACCCAGCCGCGTCCCTGGCCCTTCAACCAAGGCGGCAGACGGTCCTCCAGGGTGGCCGTGACCAGCACATGGGTCTCGCCGAATTTTACGAAGCAGGAGCCTTCCGCGTATTTCACCACGCCGCGCTCGAGCGAAATGGCGCGCAATTCGTCAGGTTGTCGGCGGCTCGGCCGCATGCAGGTCTCCCGGTTCCTGGAGCATGATCGCAGACGATCATGCTCCACTAAGATCTTGGCGAAGCGTCTTTTACGTGCTCGGCCGCGATGAACGCAATGGCGGATGCCGGCCGCCCGGCGCCGGCCCGCCGCGGCTCGGGCGGAAGATCGCCGCAAGGGGCATCCACCGCAGATTGCCTTCGGTCCTCGCGAACCGCTACGCTTGCGGGGATTTGCATCGGCAGGGAGGTCACGGTGGCTCAAGCAACGGCACAAGCGGAAGCTACTCAAACACTGGCAAAATTCGCAGCGAACTTGACCTACGACGATCTGCCGCTGCGGGCCCGCGACCACGCCAAGAACCTGCTGCTCGATGCACTCGCTTGCGCCATTGCCGGCAATCAGGGCGAGGAGACCGGTCAGGTGGCGGCTTTTGCCGGCGCGCTGGCCCAAGGCAGCGAGTCGAGCGTGATCGGCGGGGGACGCCTGTCGCTGGCCGGCGCCACACTGCTCAACGCCTATCTCGTCACCGCGACCACGATGTGCGACGTGCATCGCGCCACCATGACCCACATCACGCCCGAGATCGTGCCGCCGGCGCTGATGATCGCCGAGCGCGATGGGCGCTCGGGCCGCGATCTCCTGGTCGCCATCGCCGCGGGCGCCGAGGTCACGACGCGGATCGGCATCGGCCTTGATTATCCGGCGTTCCGCGCGCGGGGTTGGCATGGGCCGGGCATTATCGGCCCGTTCGGCGCCGCTGCCGCCGTCGGCTCGCTGCTGCGCTTCGACGCCGATGCCATGGCGCGCGCCTTCGGCCTCGCCGGCAGCCAAGCGGCGGGCACCTATGCCGCCTGGGGCACGCCGACGGTCAAATTTCATCAATGCCGCGGCGCGCTGTCCGGCCTGATGGCCGCGCTCCTGGCGCAGCAGAATTTTGTGGCGACGCGCCAGTTTCTCACCGCCAAGGACGGCGGTCTCTATCATGCCTATGTCGATGGCGGTCTGCCCGACGTCGTCACGGCCGATCTCGGCACCCGCTATGAACTGGAACACATCGCGCTGCGGCTATGGCCGTCGGCGACGGTCATTCAAGGTTTGGCGACCGCGATTTTCGATCTGATCGAAAAGCACAAGATCGATCCCGCACACGTTCAAAAAGTGCGGATCGCGATGAGCCAGACGGCCTTCGATCTACATGGCGGCTTCGCCACCTACAAGGCCAAATTCGAAGCGCTGTTGTCGGCGCATTACACCGCCGCGATCATCTTGCACGATCATGCACTGACCTTGGCGCAATTTGAGCCGAGCCGTTACGATGATCCCAAATTGCGTGCCTTCGCCGCGCGGAAGGTGGAGGTTTACGCCGATCCCGCGGTCAAAGGTTCGGGCGCCAAGGTCGACATAGCGATGGAAGGCGGCACGGTATTTTCGGCGCGCTGCGAACATCCGCTCGGGTCCTTCGAAAATCCGCTGTCGCGCGCGCAAATCGAGCAGAAATTCCGTACCTATGCCGCGGGCGTGCTCGCCGGTGCCGCGGCCGACGCGGTGGTGGCCGCAGTCGACCGGCTCGAGGATTTCGGCGCGATCGGCAAGCTGATGGATCTGCTGCGCAGCGGCGCTCCCCATGCGATGGCGGCGGCGGAGTGATATATCTTTGGCGTATCCGTTGCCCGATCTGGCGGGCGGGGGGTAATGATCGGGAGTAACGATCCTTGGCCAGCCACGATTTTTCGCTCGGCGTGAACCAGCAGGGCATCAACCAGCAAGGTCTGGCGCAGCTCAACGAGCGCTCGCGCGAGATCTTTCGCCTGATCGTCGAGAGCTACCTTGCGACCGGCGAGCCGGTCGGCTCGCGCAATCTCTCGCGCATCTTGCCGATGACTTTATCGCCGGCTTCGGTACGCAATGTGATGTCCGATCTTGAGCAGCTCGGGCTGGTTTATGCACCGCATACGTCCGCAGGGCGGCTGCCGACGGAAATCGGCTTACGCTTTTTCGTCGATGCGCTGATGCAGATCGGCGATCTCACCGAGCGTGATCGCAAGGCCATCGAGGCCCAGGTTGCGGCGTCGGGGCAGTCGAAATCGGTCGAAGGGGTGTTGACCGAAGCATCAGGCTTGCTTTCGGGATTGAGCCGCGCCGCCGGCGTCGTGCTCACGGCCAAAGCCAATCCCCGGCTCAAGCATATTGAATTCGTTCGCCTCGAGCCGGAGCGCGCGCTGGTCATTCTGGTCGGCGAGGACGGCCAGGTCGAAAACCGCGTCCTCAATGTGCCGATCGGCCTGCCGACCTCGGCGCTGACGGAGGCCGGGAACTTCCTCAACGCCCGGATTCGCGGCCACACCCTCGCCGAGGTCAAGGTCGAGGTCGAGCGCACCATGAAGGAGAGCAAGGCGGAGCTCGATCAGCTCACGCAGCGGGTCGTTGCCGAGGGACTGGCCAGCTGGTCCGGCGGCGAGACCGATGAGCGCAAATTGATCGTGCGCGGCCAGGCGCACCTGCTCGAGGACCTCAAGGCACTCGCCGATCTCGAACGGGTTCGCCTCCTGTTCGACGACCTTGAAACCCGACGCGAGGTGATCGATCTGCTCGGCCGTGCCGAGCAGGCCGAAGGCGTCCGCGTCTTTATCGGCTCGGAGAACAAGCTGTTCTCGCTTTCGGGGTCCTCGACCATTGTCGCGCCTTATCACGACGCCTCCGGGCATATTGTCGGGGTGCTCGGGGTCATCGGTCCGACCCGGCTCAATTACGCGCGGATCGTGCCCATGGTCGACTACACCGCCAGGATCGTCAGCAAACTGCTCGGCGGCTGACGTGGCAGACGGGGCAGAAAAAGCTCGATAATTTCATAAGCACGCTCAGCTTGTCAGCCATGGCGCTTGATTTTTGTTCGTTAAGCCCTGATATGCGGGGCATCAACCAGGACCCGGCCCAAACCGGACCGGCTGTGAAAGCGTCTGCCGACAATGGGCTCAAGACGATGGGATTTCGACATGACGGAACAGACCGCTCGTGCTGAGGACGAAGCGGGGCTGACGCCCGAAACTGCGGCGTCTGCGCCCTCCACGGCGCTCGAGCGCGAGCATGCGGAAATGAAGGACCGCCTGCTGCGTACGCTCGCCGAGATGGAGAATTTGCGCAAACGTACCGAACGCGAAGTCGCCGACTCGCGGCTCTACAGCGTCGCATCTTTTGCGCGCGACATGCTCGGCGTTGCCGACAATATGCGCCGCGCGCTTGATGCCGTGCCGGCCGAGCTTCGCGCCAATGCCGATCCGAACGCCAAGGCGCTGATCGAAGGCGTCGACCTCACCGAGCGCGAGCTGTTGAAGGCGCTGGAAAAAAACGGCATCCGTCAATTTTCCCCGCAGGGCGAAAAATTCGACCCGAACCTGCATCAGGCCATGTTCGAAGTGCCGGACCCGTCCGTTCCGGCGGGCAGCGTCGTGCAGGTGGTGCAGCCCGGCTACATGATCGGCGAACGGATCTTGCGGCCGGCCCTGGTCGGCGTGTCGAAGGGCGGCCCGAAAGTGGCGCCGACCTCTAACGACAACGCCAAAGCCGTGAGCTGACGTCTCCCGTTACTTTTTCCCGTTATTTGGCGTCGATGCTGTCGCGCACCGCGCGGAGGCGATTGAACTCGGTCTGCCACGCGTCCGCCCGCACGATGCCGACCATTTGCAGGAAGCCTCCGGTGCCAAATCGCAGCCACTGCACGACCTTCACGTCGACGTTGCTTTGCACATCCTTGGCTTTGGCAAGCGTTTCAAAGCCCGACTGATTACCGATGCGCAGCGGTTCAGCGTCCTCGACCTGCACGTCCTTGATGCCGATGATCCGCTCGAATGTCGTGCGGGCGAACGTGCTGCGGTCGTCCGGTTCGGATGGTCCGCCCGGCATGGCGGCGATGAACAGGCGCGCCTTGGGCATGTTTTTGCTCTGAGCCTTGCTTTGATCTTTGCCGTCGCTGCTCTGGCTTTTGTTGGCATCGGATACGGAATCTGCGCCGGCATCCGCGGCGCGATCGACCAGCATCAAGGCGCGGCCCGGCAAAGCCTCATCGACGTGGAAGCCGGCCATGTCGCCGATGGTGAAAGGCATCAGGCTGAGCTGCTCGGCGTCGGGCACGCTGTCGCGTACCGCGAGAGTCATGAGCGTGTCGCGCATGGTCTTGTCGGGATAGGCCGCATCCTGGTCGGGCACTTGGGCGGTCACGAGCACCGTCATGTTGCCGGCGGCCGCGACCAGCAGCCATTTGCGATAGCGCGTCGAGTTGATGGTCTGGGTGCCGGTCAGAAGAAAGCCCTTGCCGATGCCAAGCTGGATCGGCTCGCGCTTGCCGACTTCGACGCCGTTCTTGCTCATTGCTTGCGGCACCATGCTCTTGTCGAGCGAATCGTAGGCTTGCGCCGGCAGAGTGGTGAGCAGGATCGCGGCGTTCTTCTGCGGGTCTTCAAAGCCGACGAAGTTCCGGCTTTGCACCATGCCGGGCGGCGGCACGATGCCGACCCGGGAGCCGGTCGGGAAAACCGCATCGGCGGCGCGCGCTGAGATCACCATCAGCATCAGCGCTGCAAGCGCCCCGACATAGCGGGCGCCAAAGGCAAATCGGGTCGGGCGGATCGGCATCGGATTAATCCCAAACAAGGGCCGGTGCGGCTACCTGCGGATGCTCGAGATTTCGCGCATCTCTTGCTGCCCCGGCTGCGTCACCCGTCGCATGGTCAAATTGATCCGTCCACCCCCCGTCAAGCCGCCTTCCGTCAGCAAGGTTGACGTGCCGGCATAGATGCGGTCGACGCCATGAAAGGCAAGCCGTGCCGTGCCACCCAGTACGACCACGTCGCCGGAATTGAGGCGGACCGAACAGGTCGGGTCTGAGCGCTTGCCGCCGCCCATGCGAAACAAGCAGGAATCGCCGAGCGAAACCGACACGACGGGTGCGGCAAAGTCCGCCTCGTCGCGATCCTGATGCAGCCCCATTTTGGCTGCGGCGCTGTAGAAGTTGATCAGGCACGCTTCCGGCGGCTGTGGATAGCCGGAGACATCGTTCCACAAATGTGCCAGCGATTGCGGCAAGGGCGGCCAGGGCCGGCCGGTTTCCGGATGAATCGGCTCGTAACGGTAGCCCTTCTCATCGGAGATCCAGCCGAGGACCCCGCAATTCGACATACGAACCGAGAACGGACGCCCGGACCGCGGCATGCGCGGCGTAAACAAGGGTGCGACGGCAAAGACGTCGCGAATGGCTGCCAGCATCGCCGCCTGCGCGGCGCGGTCGAGATGGCCGGGATAGAACCGTGCCGCATTGATATCGAGCACGCGCACTTTCATTGGGCCTTTACCACTGCCCGGCAATTTGCGTCCGGCAATTTGCAGCCCTCTCCTCAACGACGCCACCGGTGAGCTGCCGGAGGCAAGCCAAGTCGGTTATCGAAAATTATAAGCCCTGCCGCAGGGCCCGTCCCGCAAGCAGGGCAGGCTATGACCCCCGAATAGCGCGATGGAAAGCCGCTTTGCATCAAATCCTGTCTTGCGGGGCCATGGGGCCCTCCTATATGAGCCAAGGGAAATCCGCCCAAGCGCAGCGGGCTTTAGGACAGTTCTTGAGCAGCTCGCCGGGTTAGTGAGTGTCATAAGGGGGTCGGACTTACGGGCGCCTACGGGGCCTGCCCGGCCTGCCGCAAGAGAGAGGATTTAGGACCATGGCAAAGGTCATTGGTATTGATCTCGGGACCACGAATTCCTGCGTCGCCGTCATGGAAGGCACGACGCCGAAGGTCATCGAGAACGCAGAGGGCATGCGCACTACGCCGTCCATCGTCGCTTTCACGGACGAGGGCGAGCGGCTCGTCGGCCAGCCGGCCAAGCGCCAAGCGGTCACCAATCCGGAGCGCACGATTTTCGCAGTGAAGCGCCTGATCGGCCGCCGCTACGACGACCCGATGGTGGAGAAGGACAAGAAGCTCGTTCCCTACAAGATTGCGCGCGCCTCCAACGGCGACGCCTGGGTCGAGGTCGAGGGCAAGACCTATTCGCCTTCGCAGATCTCTGCGTTCATCTTGCAAAAGATGAAGGAGACCGCGGAAGCCTATCTCGGCTCCAAGGTCGATCAGGCGGTCATCACCGTTCCTGCTTATTTCAATGACGCACAGCGCCAGGCCACCAAGGACGCCGGCAAGATCGCCGGTCTCGAGGTGCTGCGCATCATCAACGAGCCGACCGCGGCCGCACTTGCTTACGGTCTCGACAAGAGCAAGTCGGGCATGATCGCGGTCTATGACCTGGGCGGCGGCACGTTCGATATTTCGATTCTCGAAATCGGCGACGGCGTGTTCGAGGTGAAGTCGACCAACGGCGACACCTTCCTCGGCGGCGAAGATTTCGACATGCGGCTGGTCAACTATCTGGCCGACGAGTTCCAGAAAGAACAGGGCATCGATCTGCGCCGTGACAAGCTCGCGCTGCAGCGGCTGAAGGAAGCCGCCGAGAAAGCCAAGATCGAACTGTCGTCCACGACGCAGACCGAAATCAATCTGCCGTTCATTACGGCCGATGCGTCCGGCCCGAAACATCTGACGATGAAGCTCACCCGCGCTAAATTCGAGGCGCTGGTCGACGATCTCATCCAGAAGACGATCGAGCCGTGCCGTCAGGCGCTCAAGGACGCCGGTCTCTCGGCGGCCGAGATCAACGAAGTCGTCCTGGTCGGCGGCATGACGCGCATGCCGAAGGTGCAGGAAGTCGTCAAGCAATTGTTCGGCAAGGAGCCGCACAAGGGCGTCAATCCGGACGAAGTCGTCGCGGTGGGCGCGGCCATTCAGGCCGGCGTGCTGCAAGGCGACGTCAAGGACGTGCTGTTGCTCGACGTGACGCCGCTGTCGCTCGGCATCGAGACGCTGGGCGGCGTGTTTACCCGGCTGATCGATCGCAACACCACGATCCCGACCAAGAAGAGCCAGGTGTTCTCCACGGCCGAAGATGGCCAGACCGCGGTGACGATCCGCGTGTTCCAGGGCGAACGCGAAATGGCGGCCGACAACAAGATGCTCGGCCAGTTCGATCTGGTCGGCATCCCGCCGGCGCCGCGCGGCATCCCGCAGGTCGAGGTCACCTTCGACATTGACGCCAACGGCATCGTCCAGGTGTCGGCGAAGGACAAAGGCACCGGCAAGGAACAGCAGATCCGCATCCAGGCCTCGGGCGGCCTCTCGGATTCCGACATCCAGAAGATGGTCAAGGACGCCGAGGCTCATGCCGAGGAGGACAAGAAGCGCAAAGCCGAGGTCGAGGCGAAGAACCACGCCGAGGCCATGGTCCACTCCACCGAGAGGACGCTCGCCGAGCATGGCTCGAAGATCGGTGAAGGCGACCGTCGCGCCATCGAGAACGCGATCGCCGACCTCAAGGAAGCCTTGAAGGGCAACGATGCGCAGGCGATTTCGGCGAAGACCCAGACGCTGGCGCAGGCTTCGATGAAGCTTGGCGAAGCCATGTACAAGCAAACCGAGCAGCAGCCGGGCGGTGACGCCGGTGCTGGCGGTGGTGCCGAAGGCAAGAAAGAAGACGTCGTCGACGCCGAGTTCACGGAAGTCGACGACGACAAGAAGAACAAGAAATCTGCGTAAAAGCAGAGAGGCGCTTGATGCTATTGCTGCTTGTCAGAATTGCACCCCCGGATAAAAACCGGGGGTGCTTGCTCGCCGGCGAGCCTCGAACTGGCAAGCTCCAAGTCGGCAGGCTCCAAGTCGGCAAGCCCCAAACCCGGGCTCTTGGGCAGGTGATTGGGTGAAGAATGAAGCGCTGCTACTACGAGACGCTGTCGGTCGAGCGCACGGCGACCGAAATCGACATCAAGACGGCTTTTCGCAAACAGGCCATGCAATGCCACCCGGATCGCAATCCGGGCGACAAGGACGCCGAGCATCGCTTCAAGGAAGTCAACGAAGCCTACGAAATCCTCAAGGATCCCGACAAGCGCGCCGCGTATGACCGTTTCGGTCATGCCGCTTTCGAGCACGGCATGGGCAATGGCGCGGCCGGCTTCGGCGCCGATTTCGGCACCACGTTCTCCGACCTGTTCGAAGGCATTTTCGGCATGTCGGCCGGCGGCCGCAGCCGCGGCGGCTCGGGCCGCGAGCGCGGTGCCGATCTCCGCTACAATATGGAGATCACGCTCGCCGAAGCTTATGCCGGCAAGACCGCGCAGATTCGCATTCCAACGTCTGTGACCTGCGAAGCCTGTTCCGGCTCCGGCGCCAAGGCCGGCACCAAACCGAAAGTCTGCGCGATGTGCGGCGGTCAAGGACGCGTGCGTCATGCGCAGGGCTTCTTCACGCTGGAACGCACCTGTCCGAATTGCCACGGCCGCGGCCAGTCGATCGACAGCCCGTGCGCCTCGTGCTCGGGCTCAGGCCGCGTGACCCGCGAACGCACGCTGTCGGTGAATATCCCGCAGGGTGTCGAGGACGGCACGCGCATTCGCCTTGCCGGCGAGGGCGAAGCCGGCGTGCGCGGCGGTCCGCCGGGCGATCTCTACATTTTCCTGTCGATGGCGGCGCATCCATTCTTTCAGCGCGAGGGCGCCGATCTGCATTGTCGCGTGCCGGTGTCCATGGTGACGGCGGCGATGGGCGGTGACATCGAAGTGCCGACCATCGACGGCGGCAAGACCAAAGTGAAAATTCCCGAAGGCACGCAATCCGGCCGCCGCTTCCGCTTGCAGTCCAAGGGTATGCCGGTGTTGCGGCAGCGCCAGCATGGCGACATGTATGTGCAGGCGGTCGTCGAAACGCCGCAGAAATTGACCAAGAAGCAGCGTGAACTTTTGGCCGAATTCGATCGGCTGTCGTCAACCGAGACACAACCGGAATCCTCGGGGTTCCTTGGCAAGGTCAAGGAATTCCTTGACGGATTGGGCGGCCGCGGCGGCTCTGCCTAGGTCATGCTCCGGAAAATGGACGCCGGTTTTCCGAAAGGATCATGCTTGAACAAAAGGCCCCAGCGGGGTCGTCAATTCGGGGAAAAATCATCCCTGCCTAGATTCGCGGCAGGCCGTATGGCCTTTGTCACCCAAATGTTTTAAAAACGGCAAAACTCTGTCGCGTGGGCGAAACGCGTTCGTCCGGTCTACCTTTCTCCGTTTGTGTTCACCAGTTGTTTGGATCTCATGTCGCTGCCGGCCCTGGAAAAATTCGAACGAAAGATCGAGCGGCAGCTCCGGCTTCTGGAGTTCGGCAAGACTCTCATCGGACGCAAGATCGAGCGCCACATCCGGCAGTTCGAACTGCGCCGCGATGATCTCGGCCGCAAAATCGAGCAGGGCATCGAGCAGCGCATCAGGCAGTTCGAGCTCAAGAAGGGCATCCGGCTCGACGACGAGGTGCGGTTCATCCGCTCCTGGATCGAGCGGCCGTTGTCGACCGGCGCCGTCGCGCCCTCGGGCAAGATCCTGGCGCGCACCATGGCGCGCTATGTCGATCCGAACAGTTCGGGCCCCGTCGTCGAACTGGGACCGGGCACGGGGCCCGTCACCGAAGCCTTGGTCGATGCCGGCGTCGATCCTTCGCGGCTTGTGCTGGTCGAATTCAATCCGACCTTTTGCCGGCTGCTGCGCGCGCGCTATCCGCAGGCGACCCTGGTGCAGGGCGACGCCTACAGCATGCGCCGGCTTCTGGAAGCGCTGTTGCTGCAGCCGGCTGCGGCCGTCGTGTCCGGCCTGCCGCTGATGACCAAGCCGATCAAGATGCGGCTGCGGCTCGTGCGCGATGCCTTCGAGCTGATGCTGCCGGGTGCGCCATTCGTGCAATTCACATATTCGGTGGCCTCGCCGCTGCCGACCCGGCGCAGGGGCTTTACCGCGGAAGCCTCCGAGCGCATCTGGATGAACCTGCCGCCGGCGCGGGTCTGGGTCTATCGCAAGGCCTGATCTCCGCGGCGCGCGATCGTGCCGGAGCAGGCGGTTTCCACACCTCGGCATCATGCACTAAAAGCGCCCCGCGATGGCGACACCGAAAATCCTGATCATTCCGGGCTCATTGCGGACCGGCTCGCACAATGCGCGGCTCGCAGCGCTTGCCGCCAAGGAGCTCGCGCTGCTCGAGGCCGAGGTCACGCGCATTTCGCTCGAGGATTACCAGCTGCCGCTGTTCGACGCCGATCTTGTCACCGCATCGGGCCTGCCGCCGGCCGCGGTGCAGCTCAAGCGCATGCTGCTCGCCCATGACGGCGTCTTCATTACCAGCCCCGAATACACCGCGTCGGTGACGCCGCTTCTGAAAAATACGATCGACTGGATTTCACGGGTACGCGATCCCGGCGAGCCGCCTTATGCCGCCTTCAAGGGCCGCGTCTTTGCCATCGGCGCGGCGGCGAGCGGCGGGCAGGGCGGCCTGCGCTCGCTGATGGCGCTGCGGCAAATCTTGGAACTCGGCTGCGGCGCACTGGTGATCCCCGAGCAAGTCGCGGTGCCGCGCGCCGATCAGGCTTTTGACGACATGGACAATCTCAAGGACGAAGCGCTTGCCTCGGCGCTGAAAGCTGCTATGCGCAGGCTTGTCGGATTGGCCGGCGTGATGAGCTGAGTGTCCGCCAAGGCAAGGATCAAGCGATGCAGATAGAGCCCCGCGACCGCCTGATCGTCGCGCTCGACGTATCGACGGTCGACGAGGCGCGCGCGATGGTGGCGCGGATCGGCGACGCGGTGTCGTTCTACAAGATCGGCTACCAGCTGGCGCTCGCCGGCGGCCTGTCTTATGCCGCGGAGCTGATCGCCTCGGGCAAAAAGCTGTTCGTCGACATGAAGCTCCACGACATCAGCAACACGGTCGCGGCCGGTGTCAAAAGCGTATCGCGTGTCGGCGCGACGTTCCTGACCGTCCATGCTTATCCGCAGACGATGAAGGCCGCGGCAACTGCCCGCGACGGCGGTTTGCGCATCCTCGCCGTCACCGTGCTGACGTCCTATGACGATGCCGACCTCAAGACAGCGGGCTACAGCATCCCGGTGCGCGATCTCGTCGCGCAACGCGCGCGGCAGGCGCTTGAGGCCGGCGTCGACGGGCTCGTCTGCTCCCCGGAAGAAGTCGCGAGCCTGCGTGCCATTGTCGGCGACAAGCTCGTGCTGGTGACGCCCGGCATCCGGCCCGCAGGCACCGAAGCGGGTGATCAGAAGCGTATCGCGACTCCATCTGCAGCCATCGCTGCCGGTGCGGACTATCTCGTCGTCGGCCGTCCGGTTGTCGCCGCCGCCGATCCGAAGGCCGCCGCGCAGGCGATCGTCGCCGAGATCGCCTCGGCGGCAAAGAAGCGCTAGCATTGGAATGACAGGCGTGTCGGGGAGAGTATCATGCCCAAGGGCTACTGGATCGCGCGCGTCGATGTGCACAACGAAGAGGGCTACAAGCCCTACGCCGCCGCTAATCCCGCGATCTTCAAGAAATACGGCGGCAAGTTCATCGTGCGCGCCGGCAAATTCGAAAGCATGGAGGGCGAAAGCCGCTCGCGCAACGTGGTGATCGAGTTTCCCGATTACGCCGCGGCGCTCGCCTGCTACCGCTCACCGGAATATCAGGCCAATATCAAGGTGCGGCAGCCGCACTCCTTGATCGATCTTATCATCATCGAAGGCTACGACGGCCCGAAGTTCTAGTCCTTGCCGTACTGCGGCGCTCGCTCCCGCCTCTCGGGAGGAGGGTTGGAATTGTGCTATACGCACCTCAAGGACCGTGAACGCAGAGAAGACCATGCCAGGGCAGAATTCCGACATGCGTGTGGTGATCGCCGGCGCTGGCGGGCGGATGGGCCGTACGCTCATTGCCGCCGTCGCCGCCACCAAGGGGCTCGCGCTCGCCGGCGCGGCCGATGCGCCGGGCTCGGCCGTGCTCGGCCGAGATTCCGGCGAACTGGCCGGGCTCGGCCCGAACGGCATCAAGGTGACAAGCGACGCCGCGGCGCTGTTGCGCGACGCCGACGGCCTCATCGAATTCGTGGTCCCGGCGGCGACACTGGCGCTTGCCGAGCTGACCGCGGCTGCCGGCAAGGTCCATGTCATCGGCACCACCGGCCATTCCGCCGAAGACGATGCCGTGATCGCCGAGGCGGCCAAGCGGGCGCCCATCGTTAAGTCCGGCAATATGAGTCTCGGCGTCAATCTTTTGGTTGCATTGACCAAGCGTGTCGCCCGGACGCTCGGCGACGACTACGACATCGAGATCGTCGAGATGCATCACAACAGGAAGATCGATGCACCGTCCGGCACGGCGCTGATGCTCGGCCGCGCCGCGGCCGAAGGCCGTCGCATCAATCTTGCACAGCACTCGGCGCGCGGCCGCGACGGCGTCACCGGCGCCCGCACCGTGGGCGATATCGGTTTCGCCTCGCTGCGCGGCGGCACGGTGGTCGGCGAGCATTCGGTGATCTTTGCCGGGCCCGCCGAGCGCGTCGAGCTCGTGCATCGCGCCGAAGACCGCATGATCTTCGCGCGCGGCGCGCTGCACGCGGCCTTATGGGCGCGCGGCAAGGCGCCCGGGCTCTATTCGATGGCGGATGTGCTCGGGCTGGCGGATATTTAAAGCATAATGACGACGTCCGACCGACCCGAACGCATCCGTAAAATCCTGTCCGATCTGGTCGGCTTCAACACGATCAGCGACCGCTCGAATCTGCCGCTGATCGGTTATATCGAAACCTATATCGCCTCGTTCGGCATCAGCGGCCGCCGTCTGCTCGACGACACCGGGCAAAAGGCTTCGCTTTGGGTCACGATCGGCCCGCCCGATCGGCCGGGCATTGTCTTGTCCGGCCATACCGATGTTGTGCCGGTCGAGCGGCAGCCTTGGACCAGCGATCCTTTCACCATGGCCGAGCGCAACGGCCGTTATTACGGCCGCGGCACGACCGACATGAAGGGCTTCGTTGCGGTGTGCCTCGCCATGGTGCCGGAGATCAAGGCCGCCGATCTGAAAATGCCGATCCATCTTGCGATCTCCTACGACGAAGAAGTCGGCTGCGTCGGCGTGCGCCCGATGCTGCGCGAGGTCGATAAAGCGTCGGTCAAGCCGATTGGCTGCTTTGTCGGCGAGCCGACGCAGATGCAGATCATCATCGGCCATAAGGGCAAGCATGGCGTGCGCGCCGTCTTCCACGGCAAGTCGTGCCACTCCTCGCTCGCGCCGCTCGGCGTCAATGCCGTGGAATACGCCGCCGACCTGATTGCGGAAGTGCGCCGCCGCGCTGCGCTCCTGGCCAAGGAAGGCGCGCACGATGAGATGTACGATGTCGCGCATACGACCTTGCTCACCAGCATTGCTCAAGGCGGCACCGCGCTGAATATCGTGCCGGACGAATGCGTGCTGGAATTCGAGGCGCGCGGGCTCGGCATGCATGAATCGAAAGCGGTGACCGACGCCATCGTGGCCTGGGCCAAGGCCGAGATCGAGCCGCAGATGCGCAAGCGCGACCGGGGCTGCGGAATCACCTTTGAGGAAATCCTCGATTATCCGGCGCTGGAGATGAAGCCCGACCACCCGCTGGTCGCGCTCGCCAAGCAATTGAGCGGCCGCAACAGCCACGGCAAGGTGAGTTTTGGCACCGAAGCGAGCCTGTTCGTGAGCATCGCGGATATCCCAACGGTCGTGATCGGCCCTGGCTCGATCGAGCAGGCGCACAAGCCGGACGAGTTCGTGGAGATCGCCGAACTGTCAAAATGCGCCGCTTTTGTCGAGCGCCTGATCGCGCATTGCGCGAAGAGCCGTAGCTTGGTGAGCTAATCGCCTTTTCAGCCGGCCAAGAGCGACGTGCCGGTCATTTCCTTCGGCTTCGGCAATTCCATCAGTTCAAGCAAGGTCGGCGCGAGATCGGCGAGGCGGCCTTGCGCGACCAGGCCGCGATTGCGGCCGCCGAACAGCAGCAGCGGCACCGGATTGGTCGTATGCGCGGTGTGCGGGCCGCCGGTCGCGGGATCGCGCATCATTTCGCAATTGCCATGGTCGGCGGTGACCAGGAGCGCGCCGCCGGCCTTCTCGATGGCGTCGGCAATGCGGCCGAGCGCGGTATCGACGGTTTCCACCGCCTTGATCGCCGCCGGCAGGCTGCCGGTGTGACCGACCATGTCGGGATTGGCGAAGTTGAGCACGATCAGATCGTATTTGCCGGAATTGATCGCGGCGACAGCCTTGTCGGTGAGTTCCGGCGCCGACATTTCCGGCTGCAGATCGTACGTGGCGACCTTGGGCGAGGGCACCATGATACGGTCCTCGCCGGAATAAGGCTCCTCGCGGCCGCCGTTCAAGAAGTACGTCACGTGCGGATATTTCTCCGTCTCCGCCATGCGCAGCTGCCTGCGCCCGGCATGCGCGACGACTTCGCCGAGAATGTTGGCAAACGTCTGCGGCGGAAAGATTGTCGCCATGAGCTTGTCAAGCTCGTCGCTATATTGCGCCATGCCGACAGCGGCGGCGAATTTGACCACGCGCTTCCGGGAAAATCCGTCGAAGTCCGGCTCGAGCATCGCGCCCAGAATTTCGCGCACGCGATCGGCGCGGAAGTTGAAGCAGAGCACGCCGTCGCCGTCTTTCATGCCTTTGTAGTCGCCGACGACCGCCGGAACGATGAACTCGTCGAATTTCCTGTTGGCATAGGCGTCGGCGATCACTGCCGGCGCAGTGGCGAAACGCGGCCCTTCGGCTTCGACGATGGCGTTGTAGGCTTTCTCGACGCGATCCCAGCGCTTGTCGCGGTCCATCGCGAAATAGCGGCCGCAGACGCTTGCGATCTTTACCGTCGGCGGCAGCGCGGCGACAAGGCGCTTCACGTCCTCGGCCGCCGATTGCGGCGGCGTATCGCGGCCGTCGGTCAGCACATGGACGAGCGTCGGCACGCGCGCTTCATCGAGAATCCCGGCGAGCGCCGCGGCGTGATCCTGATGCGAATGCACGCCGCCGGGCGAAACCAGGCCGATCAAATGACACGTGCCGCCGGAGGCCTTGAGCTTTGCGATCAGATCGATCAACGCCGGCGCGCTTTTGATGTCGCCGCCGGCGATCGCCGCCGAGATGCGTGGCAGATCCTGCATCACCACGCGGCCGGCGCCGATATTGAGATGGCCGACTTCGGAATTGCCCATCTGGCCGTCGGGCAGGCCGACATC
>Ga0335076_10000548_pt1 | contig 35214 bp, 36 predicted proteins | sample Lox_Sample_25_FD_206717 | JGI IMG/M metagenome (GOLD analysis project Ga0335076, IMG submission 206717) | Soil microbial communities from Loxahatchee National Wildlife Refuge, Florida, United States - Lox_Sample_2.5 | ecosystem: Environmental > Terrestrial > Soil > Wetlands | place: USA...
CCGACCTTGGTGCCGACCGGAATGGCGATGCTTGCGCCGTCGAAGAATTTCCGGCCCCAGGCGTTGAAAACGAGATTGTCGATCCGAAGCATCTATTCGGGGTCCGAATTCCGGCGATCGGTTGGGAGAAGCGCGCCGTTCTTTAGCGCGGCGGAGGACAGATATCTACTCCGGCGTCATGGCTCATGAGCTCTTGGCCGGACCTGTTCCGGCCATCCATCGCCTATCGCCTGGCGTTAAGACGCCGATGCCCGCGACAAGCGCGGGCACGACGCGATATATGGGGTGCAAGGCGAGGATAGCCAATGGCGAAACGCCGGATCGAGACCGAAATCGACATCAATGCCCCTGCCGCGAAGGTCTGGGCGGTGTTGACCGATTTCCCGAAAATGCCGCTGTGGAATCCGTTCATTACCGCGATTGCCGGCACGCCTGCGGCCGGGGAGCGGCTGACCATCACCGTCCGCCCGCCCGGCAAGTCCGCCGTCACGTTGCACCCCACCCTGCTCGTGGCCGAGCCGGAACGCGAATTGCGCTGGCGAGGCCATTTCATGATCTCGGGGATTTTCGACGGCGAGCACTACTTCCTGCTCGACCCGCTGGGCGACAACCGCACCCGCCTGACCCATGGCGAGAGCTTTTCCGGCCTGCTGGTCGGTTTCCTGCAAGCGACCCTCGATGCCACAGAGAATGGCTTCAACAACATGAATGCTGCGCTGAAACAGCAAGCCGAGCTGAGCTTGGCTTAATCATCTTCCCCCACTATCGCGGGGGAGGATGAAGTTAGAGCGCCTCGACCGTGACCACGCCGGTCACGGCCTTGATGGCGCCGGCAATCTGCGGGGAGACCTTGAAGCGGCCGGGCAGCTTCACTTCGACCTCGTTGCCGTTTTCCAAGAGCAGCACCATCGAGACTTCGCCGTCGCCGCTCTGCTCGGGGGCGCTGCGCCCGTTGCGCGACGGCTCGAGCCGCTTGGCGACGCTGGCGAGCGGCTCCTCGTTGCGCAGGAACACGCGCAGGCCACGCTGCATGCGGGCGGCCGCTTCATCAAGCGGCTCGACCGACTGGATGCGGGCGCGCACCTCGTCGCCCTGCACCTCGGCGGTGAGAAACAGCAGCACCGCTGTGCCCGGCTCCAGCAGGTCGCGGTACTGCGCGAGCCCTTCGGCGAACAGCACCGCTTCGTAGTGGCCGGTCGGATCGGAAAGACCGATAATACCCATCTTGCTGCCGGTCTTGGTGCGCCGCTCGGTGCGCGACACGACGGTGCCGGCGACGCGCCCTGCCCCCGCCCCGCCTTTCACCGCGCGTGAAAATTCCGACCAGGACTGCACGCGCAGCCGCTTGAGCGCCGCGCCGTAATCGTCGAGCGGATGGCCGGTGAGGAAAAATCCCACCGCCTCATATTCGCGCTGCAGGCGTTCGGCCGGCAGCCACGGTTCGAGCGCCGGCACGACAATCGGCGCCACGGCGGCGCTGCCGCCGAACAGCTCGGATTGGCCAAGAACGGCGTCATCATGGGTGCGCTGCGCTGTGGCGAGAAGCGTGTCGGCGGCGGCGAAGGCGCGGGCGCGATTGGGCTCGATGCTGTCGAAGGCGCCCGCCGCCATGAGGCTTTCGAGCACGCGCTTGTTGACGGCGCGCGGATTGATGCGATGGGCGAAGTCGGCGAGCCCCTTGAACGGCACCTCGCCGCGCGCCGCGACGACACTGTCGACCGCCTGGCGGCCGACGCCGCGCAGCGCCGCGAGCGCATAAAAGATCGTATTGTCGGCGACTTCGAAGTCCACGGACGAGCGGTTGATCGACGGCGGCTCGACCTTGATGCCGAGCCGTTCGGCCTCGGCGCGGAATTCGGCGAGCTTGTCGGTATTGCCCATGTCGAGCGTCATCGACGCCGCCAGGAACTCCACCGGATAATTCGCCTTCATGTAGGCGGTCTGATAGGCGACCAGCGCATAGGCCGCGGCATGGCTCTTGTTGAAGCCGTAGTCGGCGAAGCGCTCGAGCAGTTCGAAGATCGCTTCCGCGTGGCCTTTCTCGACGCCCTGCTTGACCGCGCCGGAGACGAAGCGCGCGCGCTGCGCCTGCATTTCGGAGCGGATCTTCTTGCCCATGGCGCGGCGCAACAGGTCGGCTTCGCCGAGCGTATAGCCCGACAGCATCTGCGCCGCCTGCATCACCTGTTCCTGATAGACGATGACGCCATAGGTCTCGCGCAGGATCGGCTCGAGCTTGGGATGGATGTAATCAGGCTGTTCCAGCCCGTGCTTGCGCACGCAATAGGTCGGGATGTTCGCCATCGGGCCGGGGCGATAGAGCGCGACCAGCGCGATGATGTCCTCGAAACGGTCCGGCCGCATGTCGATCAGCGCGCGGCGCATGCCCGCGCTTTCCACCTGGAACACGCCGACCGTTTCGCCGCGCGCCAGCATCTCGTAGGACTTCTTGTCGTCGAGCGGCAGGTTGGACAGATCGATGTCGATGCCGCGGCGCTTGACCAGCTTGACCGCCGTTTCGAGCACCGTCAGCGTCTTCAGCCCGAGGAAATCGAACTTCACCAGGCCCGCCGGCTCGACCCACTTCATGTTGAACTGGGTCACCGGCATTTGCGATTTCGGATCGCGATAGAGCGGCACCAGTTCCGACAGCGAGCGTTCGCCGATGACGATGCCGGCGGCATGGGTCGAGGCGTGGCGGTGCAGGCCTTCGAGTTTCTGCGCGATGTCGAAGGCGCGCTTGACCACAGGCTCGGCATCGCGCGCCGCCTGCAGCCGCGGCTCGCCGTCGATGGCGCTTTTCAGCGAAATCGGCGCGGTCGGATTTTGCGGCACGAGCTTGCACAGCTTGTCGACCTGGCCGTAGGGCATCTGCAACACGCGGCCGACATCGCGCAGCACGCCGCGCGCCTGCAAGGTGCCGAAGGTGATGATCTGAGCGACCTGGTCGCGGCCGTATTTCTCCTGCACGTAGCGGATGACCTCGTCGCGCCGGTCCTGGCAGAAATCGACGTCGAAGTCGGGCATCGACACGCGCTCGGGATTGAGGAAGCGCTCGAACAGAAGGCCGAAGCGGATCGGATCGAGATCGGTGATGGTGAGGGCGTAGGCGACCAGCGATCCCGCGCCGGAGCCGCGGCCGGGGCCGACCGGGATGCCCTGCGCCTTGGCCCACTGGATGAAGTCGGCGACGATGAGGAAGTAGCCGGCATATTTCATGCGGGCGATGACGCCGAGCTCGAAGTCGAGCCGCTCGCGATATTCCTCCTCGGTGCGGCCCTGGGCGATGCCGTAGCGCGTGATCCGCGCTTGCAGCCCGGCCAGCGCCGCTTCCCGCAGCATATGGGTTTCGTCGGCTTGCACGGCGTCCGCGTTGCTGCCGTTGCCCGCGGTGAAACGCGGCAGGATCGGCGCCTTGGTGCGCGGCCGGTAGCTGCAGCGCTCGGCGATCTCGATGGTCGAGGCCACCGCTTCCGGCAGGTCGGCGAACAGAGCCGCCATTTCGGCGCGGCTCTTGAAGCGGTGCTCGGGGGTGAGCTGCGCCCGGTCGCTGTCGGCAATCAGCCTGCCCTCGGCGATGCACAGCAGCGCGTCATGCGCTTCGTAATCCTCGCGCGCGGCAAAGAACGGCTCGTTGGTGGCGACCAGCGGAATGCCGCGCGCATAAGCGAGATCGATCAGCGCGGATTCGACGGCGCGCTCGGCCGGCATGCCGTTGCTCTGTGAGCCATTGCCCCGTGGACCATGGCGCTGCAATTCGACATAAAGCCGGTCGCCGAACAGCTCGTGCAAGGTGATGCAGCGCGATTGCGCCAGCGGATTTTGGCCGCCGGCCAACGCGACATCGAGCGGTCCGCGCGGCCCGCCGGTCAGCGCGATCAGGCCCGCGGTTTCGCCCTCGAACGCCGCAAGCGTCAGATGCGCCCGCTCCTGCGCCGAAGTGCCGAGATAGGCGCGCGAGACGAGCCGCATCAGGCTGCGATAGCCTTCCTCCGCCGCAGCGAGCAGCACCACGCGCGGCCAAGCCTGATCGAGCGCGGGATTGCGGCTCTCCTGGTCGCCGAAATCGACACCGAGCGCGCAGCCGACGATAGGCTGGATGCCGTAGCCGGTAAGCTTTTCGGAGAATTCCAGCGCACCGAACATGTTGTCGGTGTCGGTGAGGGCAAGCGCCGGCTGGCGGTCCTTCTTCGCCAGCTCGGCAAGCCGCGCGATCGTCATCGCTCCTTCAAGGAGCGAATAGGACGAATGAACGTGCAGATGCACAAAGCCGGGTTCGGCGGGCATGCTTCAAGTCACCTTGGTCGGACAGCGCAGCAGCAGCGATCTGCATATCGTCAAATCGCGATTCTGACGGCCGCGCCAACCGACTTTTCCCCAATATGCTCTGCGTGTTCCATGGGGCATGCCCGCGCTCGTCGCGAGCATCCGCAACTTTGGCCGGTGCGGCGCAGGAGGGCATGGATGGCCGGAACCGGTCCGGCCATGACGGCCTAGACAACGCCAAGCACCTGCGCCCAGACCGCGACCGTGGCCAGAAACAGGCCAATTGCAGCTAAAGCCAGAGCTTCCTCAACAACCGAGCGAACCATGACTGTCCCCTTTTGCTGACGCCCACGCTCCCGAATGGGATGGGAACGGAGAAGGAACATAGTTCACTTTATGTTCTTTCGTCAAGCACCGGCAGTGGGTCAGTTTCAATTGTGGCGGCGATGGTTAATCGCCATGATTGAAGGATGGACTCAATTATCCAATACGTGGTGGGCGAATTGAAACACATCGCCCGCTTCCCCGTCGCGTTTGTTGCCGCCGTTTTGGTCATGGTGGCTGGAGCATGGTGGGCGATGGATTGGCGATATAGCCAATTTGCACTCAGACCTAGATACCGCCCGAAATCAACGTGACAATTACAAAGATAAATTGAGCGGCGAGACTACAGAGGCCAAACCAGAGCGTCATCTAACCGATGACCAGAAACTAAAATTCACTGCTGTCTTAGGTCCGCTAGTGAAAGAAATCGGAACTGTTACCGTTGTCGCTGAACCAGCCAGTGAGCCGATGCGGTACTCTAGACAATTCACAATTCTATTTAAGCAGATCGGGATAAACGCAGTTGGTCCTTTCGTTGGATTCGCGCAGTCAGCAAAAGATGATAAGGGCGTTTTTGTTGGTTTACTTGATCCCGATAAGCCTTCAGACGTAGCGTCGAAATTCTATAAGGCCCTCAATACCGTGATGGAAGTGAAAAAAACGAAATTAGAAACAGATCCGGCGACGATGCCGACATCATTGGTAGGGCGCGATTTCGATCTATTTGTCGGCGGCTATTGAACGATGTTGGTGAAGCCACGCGGTTGATTCGTTCCTGATCCAACGCCACGCCTCGCCATCAGTAGCGAACGTCTCTGTAATTCGCTTTGGCTCGCTGCCCGGCAGCGTGACCGTGACGTAATAGCCATTGCCAATTCGCCACGGTTCAACATTGAAGGTGACCTTCGGCTCACGCTTGCGCTTCGCTTCAAATGCATCGAGCACATCGACAATATCGGTCATTTCCCATAGGCGGTCGGTCACTCCAGCGGCCATCGCGGGGGAGACTTTTAGCGTTTGGTGCAATCGAACGAAATTATAATACGTCGAGTGCAGTGCCACGGCGCATGCATGGTTTTCGACCTTTTTTGAAAACGCATTGGTCAATCGCGTGAAGCGGCGCATGTGCATCGCATCGTAAGATTTTGGCGTTCTACAAATGACGTGCTGATATGTTTTTCTTCGGGATTGCCAGTAATCGGCTTGCGCTCAGCACCGATGCATTTCGCCGGGCTATACCGCTTCTCTTGCTGCGGGTCAGCACCATAGATTTTCTGCAACATCGCGTAATCGACTTCGTTGCCAAACACGGTATCGACCGCGATCAAATAAGCACGATGACCGTCACTGGTTAGCTGCACGCGATTAGCAAGCCGTTCCTTGAGATCGTCCATAAACATCAGCGCGGAGTCGCTAGTGCGATCGGCGACAAGCCAGCTCACAAGCAACTTTGTATCGGCGTCGATTGCGGTCCAGGTCCAGACATCGCCAGCGCCTTCTGGAGCGGCCTTAGCCTCATCAACGTTGTCGTTTTTCGCGTAAACGAAATTCCAGATTTCATCGACCTGGACGCGCTTGCTGGTCAGGTTGCGCAATACGCGATCTTGGTACGCCGTGCAGGCGTGACCGGCATCGACCACAAGCTTGGTGACGGTGTTCTTGCTGGCCCCAGTAAGCCGGGTAACGGCGCGGATCGACTGCCCTTCACAGAGATGAAGGATACGGGCGCGTTCCTCTCTGGTCAGCCGGTTCATACTGACCATTATGCTTGAGAAGCAATGCCGCTGTCAACACGGTTTTCCACATTGATGTTTGAAACCGCGCCTTAGTGTGCTAACTAGTCAGCTAGTTTATTAAGGACTAGCGGCCATGAAGGTGCCTACGGACCCGACGCCCCAAACCCCCGCCGATTGGCAGGCCAGAATTTATGAGGCTGTTCAATTATTTAGCCCTGGCGCCCCAATCGATGAGGCAGATCTATTCGCCGGCCGGCCAACTCAGATAAGCCGAATCATCGATACAGTGCTTCAGCGCGGCCTTCACGCAATCCTCTACGGAGAGCGGGGGGTAGGCAAATCGTCCCTCGCGAACACCTTTGCAACTCGCGTTGTCGGCAAGCCCCGTACTGTGACGTGCATCTCTATCAATTGTCACCAAGGCGACGATTTCACTGCCGTTTGGCGAAAGGTCTTCCGACGCCTAGAGGTTGGCGGCGAGAATCTAAGTCAACGATATCCCGACAAGATTACACCCGATGATGTGATCGTTGAGTTGTCGAATTTCTCTGCCAACTCAATCCCGATCATCATTCTTGATGAATTTGATTCTCTAAAAAATCGGCCACTGCAAAATGCGATTGCCAATACAATAAAAAATCTCTCAGATGCTTCTTCAATCACAACTGTAATCGTAGTTGGTGTCGCCAATTCAGTCGGCGATTTGATCGATGAGCACGAATCCATAGAGCGGTGTTTGCGTCAAATTCAGATGCCGCGCATGGATTCTGATGAAATGAAGGAGATTATTGAGAAGCGACTTCCTCGCCTCGGAATGAAGATTCGCCCCGATGCACTAGCATTCATTGTTGGTCTGTCACGTGGGCTGCCTCACTATGCGCATCTATTCGGTCAGCAATCCGCAAAAAAGGCACTAGAGGCACATACCCTAACGATCGACATCGCTCATGTCGAAAAGGCGCTTCCGGCCTGCATTAGCGAGACAGCCCAAACAATCAGAGAAAAATATCACAAGGCAACGATTAGTCCGCGAGCGGGCAATATCTATAAGGAAGTGCTCCTTGCAGCGGCACTTACGCAGGTAGATGAGCTTGGATATTTTCAACCGGTCGGTTTGCGCAGAACACTAGCGGAGTTGTTGCACCGAGACGATGCCCCGGTTTCGCTTTACGGCCAGCATCTAAAAGTGCTGTGCGAAGATGACCGAGGAAACATTTTAGAACAAACCGGCGCATCGCGGAAATATCGCTATCGATTTCCAGAACCGATGATGCAGCCTTTTATATTGATGCTCGGATTGGCGACTAAGGCCGTCACGCGCCAGCAAATCAGTGACCTTGCCGCTACTCATTATGCGCCGAGGTTTTCCAGTGAGTTTTAGCGGCCTTCTTGGCAATCTCGGTACGGCGTTGCTTCGATAGGGTCGCGGCACGTGCATGGCCACCCTTTTTGCCACCTAGCTGACCGCGGTGCACTGCTGCCGGGTCCTTGCCCTGTTCTTCAGGCGTAGGCTCGCGATCCTCGACTTGGCTAGTAGCCACGTCGATGACTAGTTTAGCGGCTTGAGAGAAGTCCCTGGGGCGTTTGGGGTGCTTATCTGGCATCTTTGCAATATGGCCTCGGATTCGCGTCGCTGCAGGGAGGCAGAGTATCAGCCCAGCGGCGTAGGCCAGCTACTCCAGCGTCCGCTAGTTCAAAGCGAAATATGACGCAGAGGGCGACCACGACGATGAGCGCCGCAATGATAATGGATATAGCCCGCAGAATGCGCATGGGGGCCGAATATGCCCTGCCCCGACTAGGCCGCAAGGGCTATTTCGGTCTGCCTTATTCAAACTGACCCACTACCCAAGCACCGGCAGTGGGGCAGTTTCAATTGTGGGGGGAATAGTTAACCGCCATGATTGAAGCATGGATTCGATCATCCACTACGTGACGTAGCGAGGAATGAAGTCGTCTCGTCCATCATTCAAGGCCGGTGACATTCCCACGCTTGTCCTGGTCGCGGTTATTCTCGGCGGCTTTCTCTATCTCGCCGCGCATCCCGAATACGAAAACCGTTTGCGGAGCGGCAACAACTTTGGACCGGAATGGCAATGCACGCAGCCGGGACGAGCCGGCTCCTCCTTCTGCATCAAGAAATCGTTCCTTGATTCAAAGAACCAAGATTCAAAGAACCGAGCCAAAGCGCCGAATTAGATTTCCGACGATCTCAAAACACGGCGCCGGAAGACTTGATTACGGATACGCCGTCGCCATCGCGAAGCCGACAGCGATCAAAGGAAAATCCCGCCGTCGAAGTCTTCCCACACGGCCGCAAGATGGTTTCGCACACGCAGCTTTGCCGCGCTACTCGATTACCAAAAACCCCCTGCATCGGCCGTGCATTCATCGCCGGTTCATCGCCGAGCCGTTTGAATTGTTTTGCACGCCTCGCCTACCCGAGCACCGAGCTAAATCAATGGTTTTAGCGTATAAGGCGCTTCGACCGGACTGATTCACAGACGGTGCTACGGCAAGGATCGCGCTCCCGCGCTGTCGCCGCACCGTAGCAGAGTTGCTCTCTTTCGAATTTCCACACGTCGCAAAGGAGAATGCCATGCGAAAGATCACCATGACTTTGACTGCGGCCGCGCTCATCTTGGGCACGATGGCGGTCGCCGCCAGCGCGCAGACCCAGTCGTCGGGCGCCGCGAGCGTCCACGCTCAGATCAAGAACGCGACGCCGATCCACGAAGCGGCCTGCCGCGGCTTCGGCCCCTATTGCGGCCCGGGTTTCGTCCGGCGCTGCGGCCCCTATCGCTGCTGGTGCGCCCCCTGCTACTGAGCGGCGTTCGCTTCAATATCGAGACCGGGTATCGAGCCTGGGAGGCCGCTGTCGAGCGGCCTCTTTTTTGACTTCAGCTCGATCGACCTCGTTCGGCGCGGCGCGGAACCGGGGCGGCAAAAATCTTCGTGAGGAAATAAATCGGCCGGCGCGGCGTTCGTAGCGGTGACGAGGCCGGAGAAACGATGCGACTTTTACTGATTTTTGCCGGAGGTCTTGTTTTTGCAGGAGGTCTCGCGCTCGCTACACCGGCGGCGGCGCAAACCAACTATCCCTGGTGCTCGAATTTCGCCGACGGCTTCGGCGGCACCAATTGCGGTTTTGTGAGTTACGAACAATGCATGGCGACGGTGCGCGGCTCCGGCGGCTTCTGCAACAAGAACGACATGTACCGGCCGGACAGCGCAGGAACGGCTTCTCCCCGCAAGCCGCGCAAAGCCGCTTCGCGCAAATCGTCGTGATGGTGCGGGCGAGGATGGCGACAACGGCGAGATCAGGAGGGCACGATGAAGACTTCGGTTTCCGTTTTTCAGGCTCTGGCCGTTGCGGGCGCGATCGGCCTGATGGCGGCCGCTACGCCGGCGCGCGCGCAGAATTATCCATGGTGCGCGCGTTACGGCACGCCCTATGACGATACCAGTTGCGGCTTCGTCAGCTACGAACAATGCATGGCAAGCGTCAGCGGCATCGGCGGCTTCTGCGAGAAGAACGACACTTTCAAGCCGCCGCTCGCAGTGCAGCACCCGCAAGCACACCGCCATCACGCGAAGAATTCTTGACTCGGCACCATCGCACGGGAGGTCATCATGAGGATTTTGCTGATCGGGCTCGGCATCGGTCTTGCGGCCACGACCGCCGCACTCGCGCCGCCTGCGCACGCCCAGACCAATTATCCGTGGTGTGCTCACTACGGTAACGGCACCGGCGGCGCGATGAACTGCGGCTTCACGACGTTCGAGCAATGCCAGGCGACGGTGCGCGGCATCGGGGGCTTCTGCGAGAGGAACGACTGGTACCGGCCGCCGCCCGGACCGCACCGCCAACGCGCGCCGTATTGAGGCGCCACAGCTTCGGATCGTGCCTCAATCCAGCTCGACCACCGCGCCGTCGCGCAACGTGACGCGGCGATCCATTTGCGCCGCGATGTCCATATTGTGGGTGGCGATCACCGTGGCGAGGCCGGAGGCCCGCACCAGCTGATTGAACGTGCCGAAGACGCGCTCGGCGGTATGCACGTCGAGATTGCCGGTCGGCTCGTCGGCGAGAAGGATGCGCGGCGCGTTGGCAACCGCGCGCGCGATGGCGACGCGCTGCTGCTCGCCGCCCGAAAGCTCGGCGGGCCGGTGCATGAGGCGGTCCTTCAAGCCGAGATACGCCAACAGCTCGGCGCCGCGGGAGGTTGCCTCGCGCCGCGACAGGCCGCGGATCATCTGCGGCAGGACGACGTTTTCCAGCGCCGAGAATTCCGGCAACAGATGATGGAACTGGTAGACAAAGCCGATCTCGGTCCGCCGGATGCGGGTGCGCTGCAGGTCGGTAAGCTTCGTCGTCGCGACCCCGTCGATATAGACCTCGCCGGAATTGGGCTGCTCGAGGAGGCCTGCGATGTGCAGCAGCGTCGATTTGCCGGAGCCGGACGGCGCGACCAGCGCCACCGATTGTCCCCGCCAAAGCGCAAGCTCGGCGTCTTTGAGGATTTCAAGCCGCGCGTCTCCCTGGCTGAAATAACGGCAAATGCCGTGCAGGAAGAGGATCGGCTGGTCCTCGTTGTCGGAGAGCGACGTTGCGGCCTCGTTTATGGTGGTGGTGTCATCCATCGCGATCCGATCACTCGTAGCGCAGCGCTTCGACCGGATCGAGCCGCGCCGCCCGCCATGACGGATAAAGCGTTGCCAGCAGCGACAGGCCGAGCGCCATGATCAGGACGGCCGTCGTTTCCCTGAAGTTCATCTGGGCAGGAAGTTGCGAGAGGAAGTAGAGGGTGCTCGGAAACAGATCAAGACCGAGGACCCAGGACAGGAAGCGGCGGATCTGGTCGATGTAGAGGCAAACCACGGTTCCCAGCAGAAAGCCGATAACGGTACCGACGACTCCAATCGAGGCACCGGTGATCAGGAAAACCCGCATCATCGCGCCTTGCGTCGCCCCCATGGTGCGCAGGATCGCGATGTCGCTCGATTTGTCTTTGACCAGCATGATCAGGCCGGACACGATATTGAGCGCCGCGACCAGCACGATCAATGTCAGGATCAGGAACATCACATTGCGCTCGACCTGCAGCGCATTGAAGAAGGTCGCGTTGCGCTGGCGCCAGTCGACCATATAGATCGGCCGGCCCGCGGCTTCGGTCACCGCCTTGCGATAATCGTCGATGCGGTCGGGATCGTCGGTATAGACCTCGATCGCGGTGACGTCGCCGGCGCGACTGAAATAGGCCTGCGCTTCGGTGAGCGGCATGAAGACGAAGGCGGAATCGTATTCCGACATGCCGATTTTGAACACCGCCACGATCTTATAGGCCTTGATCCGCGGCGTGGTGCCCATCGGCGTCACCGCACCACGCGGCGCGACCAGTGTGAGATTGTCGCCGGCGCGCAGCGACAGCTGCTCGGCAAGCCCCTCGCCGATCGCGATGCCCTGCGCATTGTCGAAATTGTCGAGCGTGCCTTGGGTGACATGCTGCGAGACCTGGGTGAGCTTTTGCAGGTCGGCGCCGCGCATGCCGCGGACCACGACGCCCGAGGCATTGAACGGCGACGACGCGAGCGCCTGGCCCTCGACCAGCGGAGCGGCGAGATAAACGCCGTTGACCTTGGAGACGCGCGCGGCGACGTCGGCATAATCGGTCAGCGGCTGTTCCAGCGGCTGAATCAAGAGATGGCCGTTCAGGCCGAGAATCTTGCTCAGAAGCTCCTCGCGAAATCCGTTCATCACCGCCATGACGATGATCAGCGTGGCGACGCCGAGCATGATGCCGAGGAACGAGAAGACGGCGATGACCGAGATGAAACTCTCTTTGCGCCGCGCTCCCAGATAGCGCAGCGCTAACATCCACTCGAATGCCGAAAAAGGATGGGTGCCGGTTGGCTCGGCCATTTACATCATATCCCCGCCAATGTCCGGAGTTTCACACGATTCTGGCAGTTTCAAGCCTCAGCGATCGCGTCAAACCGCCGCCACACACAGAATGTTGCGTCAACATGCGCTCAAAGGGCGCGGTCATGAAGCGATTCTGGCCACGGCATCGGCCGGCGACATGAGTTCCCGCTGCCCATCGGCGCGGCGTTTCACCTCAACCTTGCCTTCGGCAAGGCTGCGCGGCCCCACCAGGATCTGCCAGGGAATGCCGATCAGATCGGCGGTAGCGAATTTCGAGCCGGGCCGCTCGTCGAGGTCGTGGTAGAGGGTATCGATGCCCTTGGCCGCGAGATCCGCATAGAGCTTTTCGCAGGCCGGGTCGGTGTCGGCGCCGCCCTGCTTGAGATTGAGGATCATGGCCGAAAACGGCGCGACCGGGTCCGGCCATTTGATGCCGGCGTCGTCGTGGAACGCCTCGATGATGGCCGCGACCAGCCGGCTCGGGCCGATGCCGTAGGAGCCGCCATGGATCGGCCGGTCGACGCCCTCCGGGCCGGTGACGATGGCCTTCATCGGCTCGGAATATTTGGTGCCGAAATAGAAAATATGGCCGACCTCGATGCCGCGCGCCGACAGGCCCTTGGCGCCGAGCGTGGCGAAAGCGGCCGGATCGTGCTTTTCCGAAGTGGCCGCATAGAGCGAGGTCCACTTGTCGACAATCGCCTGCAACCGGCCGACATGATCGAAATCGACGTCCGGCCCCGGCACTTCGAAATTCAGGTAATCGCTGTCGCAGTAGACTTCGCTCTCGCCGGTTTCGGCGAGGATGATGAATTCGTGGGACAGGTTGCCGCCGATCGGCCCGCTTTCGGCGACCATCGGGATGGAGCGCAGCCCCATGCGCGCGAAGGTGCGCAAATAAGCGACGAACATGCGGTTATAGGAGTGCTTGGCGCCCTCGAAATCGAGGTCGAAGGAATAGGCGTCCTTCATCAGGAACTCGCGCCCGCGCATCACGCCGAAGCGGGGCCGCACCTCGTCGCGGAACTTCCACTGGATGTGATAGAGGTTGAGCGGCAGATCCTTGTAGGACCGCACGTAGCTGCGAAAGATCGCGGTGATCATTTCCTCGTTGGTCGGACCGTAGAGCATGTCCCGCTCGTGCCGGTCTTTGATCCGCAGCATCTCCTTGCCATAGGCCTCGTAGCGGCCGCTCTCGCGCCACAGGTCCGCAGGCTGGATCGTCGGCATCAAAAGCTCGATGGCGCCGGACCGGTCCTGCTCTTCGCGCACGATGCGGCAGACTTTCTGCAGGACGCGGAATCCAAGCGGCAGGAAGGTGTAAATGCCGGCCGCCTCCTGCCGGATCATCCCGGCCCGCAGCATGAGCCGGTGGGATGCGATTTCCGCCTCTTTCGGCGTTTCACGCAAATTGGGCAGGAAGTATCGGGAAAGGCGCATGAAATCTTTCAGCAGTGGGCGGGGCGAGTCAGGGATGAATGGGCGCACAACAGGCCGCATCGGCGGCAGAATTACAAGTGCCGGCATGACCCGGCGGACGGGAGCAAATCAGGTCCGGATCTAGGCCTGGATTCAGGTCTGGCTTCCGGTCTGGCTTCCGGTCTTGCTTCCGGTCTTGGGCCCTGGTTCCACAGTGGTAAAACAAATCAGATTTTTTTGCTTTATGAGGCGGTAACAGGATGACAAGCCCTTGAATTTAGATTACGAATAACTTGCGACCCTGAAGACCGCCTCGCATGCAGCGGATAATTCGGGGCGGCGGTCCAAGTCTCGGGAGGAAGACCCGCGAGCGGAAAGCGCGCCAGCCACGTACTAGCCGCATCTCAAGCAATGAAACGTGGGTTAGCGGTCAGATGAGGATTTGAGGGCAGGGCTTTGGCCCTGCTTTTTCTTTTGGGACCCAGCCCAATCCATTGCCCAGCTTGCGCCAAAAAGCGCAAGTGACGCAACTTCACATCATCATAAGTATTTGCATTTATTGATTTTTTGTGCCGGCAAACGGCGTCATCAGGCTGTCGATCGTCACCAGGCGTTCGACATAGACGACATAGCAAGCGGCATAGATCACGACCGAGACGATTGTGGTCCACAGCAGCTTCCGCCCCAGACTGAAATGGGTCGGGGCGCCTGGATCGGTGCCCGGCGCGGCCGGCTCCTCGTCCGGTCCCGCCTCGTGCTGGCTGCGAATGCCCCAGGGCAGCACGGTGAACAGGATCACCCACCAGATCAGAGCGAAGATGGCGAGTGCGGTGGCGATGCTCATGCCTGTTCCAGTTCGACCAGCGTGCCTGAGAAGTCCTTCGGGTGCAGGAACAGAACCGGCCTGCCATGCGCGCCGATCTTCGGCTCGCCGTCGCCGAGCACGCGCGCGCCCGAAGCCTTCAAGGCATCGCGGGCGGCGCGGATGTCGTCGACTTCGTAGCAGACGTGATGCATGCCACCGTCCGGGTTGCGCTCGAGGAATTTGGCGATCGGCGAGCCCTCGCCGAGCGGCTCGAGAAGCTCGATCTTGGTATTGGGCAGTGTGATGAACACTGTGGTGACACCATGGTCCGGCTGCGGCACCGCGGCTGAGACCTCTGCGCCCAAAACGTCGCGGTAGGTAGCCGCCGCCTTGCCGATGTCGCGGACCGCAATGGCGACGTGATTGAGCCTGCCGATCATTGTCTGTTTCTCCTGCGACCCGGCAGGGATTACTATAGCGCGTTAGACCGTCAGAACGTGAACGTGGCAGATCGGCTTTTTCTTCCAGCGCTCGGCGATGGCCGAGCGCACGCCGCGCCGCACCGCTTCAGCGACCACGTCTGGATCGCGGCGACGCGGTTTCGGCAGCGCATCGAAGGCAAGCTCGACCGCATCGCGGGCGATCTCGGTCATTGAGGCGCCGTTGGCATCGGATTCCGGCAGGCCGATCAGCTCGATTTCCGGCGCGGCGGCGAGCACGCCCTTCTCGCTCAGCGCCAAGGCCACCGACACCATGCCGGCAAAGCTCAAGCGCCGGCGCGCCGCGACGGTACGCGCCTCTGCGCTGACCAGAAGCGCGCCGTCCTTGTAGAGCCGGCCGGACGGGATTTCGTCGATGATCTCGGGTCCCTCAGCGGCGAGCCGCACCAGATCGCCGTTGCGGCAGACCAGCACATGCGGCACGCCGGCCTTGCGGGCGAGCGCGGCATGTTCGGCGAGATGCAACGCCTCGCCGTGGGCGGGGATGAGGATTTTCGGCCGGACCCAGCCGATCATCTGGCGCAATTCGTCGCGCCGCGGATGGCCGGAAACATGGACGAGATGGGTGCGGTCGGTGATGACTTCGACGCCCTGCTCGACCAGGCCGTTGATGACCCGCGCGATCGCCTTCTCGTTGCCGGGGATCGGCCGCGCCGAGAAGATCACCCGGTCGCCGCGCGACAACGTCACGTCCGGGTGCTCGTCCTCGGCGATGCGGGCGAGCGCCGCGCGCGGCTCGCCCTGGCTGCCGGTGCACAGCGCCAGCACCTTGTCCGGCGGCAGATACCCGTAACTGTCCACGCTGCGAAAATCCTGCACGCCGTCGAGATAGCCGGTCTCGCGCGCCACCTGGACGACGCGCTCCATGGCCCGGCCGACAACGACGACGTCGCGGTCGGCGGCGCGGGCGGCGTTGGCCACGGCGCGCAGGCGCCCGACATGGGAGGCGAAGGTGGTGACGGCGACGCGGCGCGGCGCGGTGCGGATCAGCTCGGCAAGCGTCTTGGCCACATCCGCTTCCGAGGGCGACTGGCCGTCGCGCACCGCATTGGTCGAATCGCCGATCAGCGCCAGCACGCCGGCATCGCCGAGCGCTTTGAGCTTGGCCGCGTCGGTCGGGCCGCCGACGATCGGCGTCTCGTCGATCTTCCAGTCGCCGGTATGAATGACGGTGCCGGCCGGCGTGCGGATCGCCAGCGCATTCGATTCCGGAATTGAATGCGCGACATTGATGAAATCGACGCCGAACGGCCCGAGCGTCAGATGTCCGCCGACCGGCACGACTTTGACCGGAATTTCCGGCGCGCCGGGCTCCGCGGCGCGCCGCGCCTCGAACAAGGCGGCGGAAAACGGCGTCGCGTAGAACGGTACTTTCAGCTTGGGCCACAGATCCATGATCGCGCCCATATGATCCTCATGTGCATGCGTGAGCACGAGGCCGAGGATGTTCTTGCGCTCCTCGATCAGATAGGAGATGTCCGGCAGGATGAGATCGACGCCGGGCAGGTGCTCTTCGGCGGCGAAGGAGACGCCGCAATCGACGATGATCCATTGCCGGCGGCGTTTGTCGCCGAAGCCATAGATCGAGAGATTCATCCCGATCTCGCCGAACCCGCCCAGCGGCGCAAAAACGAGCTCACCCGGCATCAGTCGCCCCGCTCCTCTTGCCGCGGCCGCTGCGGAAAGTCCACGCCCGCAGACGCGCGCTCGGCGACGGGAAAGATCTCGCCGCCCGTGATCGTCTGCAGCCGGCCGTCGGCGGATCGCAGCAGGAGATGTCCGGCCTCGTCGAGGCCTTCGAAGCGGCCTAAGAGTTCGCGGCCGGGCAGCCGCACCGTGATGTCGCGGCCGAGACCTGTGGCGCAGCCGAGCCAGTCCGCGCGGATTGCCGCAAAGCCCGCACCCCGCTTCCACCGATCGAGACGGCGCATCATGGTCAGCGACAGAACACGGAGCAGGCTTTCCGGCGCTACTTTGCCGCCGGCCGCGGTAAGGTCAGTCGCCGGAAACGATGTCTGCGCCGGATGACGGGCGCAATTGACGCCGATGCCGGCCGCGACCGCAAGCTTCCCTGCCGTCATTTCGCTCTCGATCAGGATGCCGGCAAGCTTTCTATTGGCATAGAGCACGTCATTGGGCCATTTCAGCGCGAGCCCTTCGGCGAGGTCACGCGCGCATTCAAGGATCGCGTCGTAGACGGCAAGACCCGCGACAAAAGCCAATTGCGGGGCGGATTCCACCGGCGCGGGATCGGACAGCAGCAGCGTCGCATAGAGATTTCCCGGCGCCGATATCCATTCCCGGCCGCGCCGGCCGCGGCCTGCGTTCTGCTCGCGCGCCACCACCCACAGCAGGCCCTCGTCGCCGCCCCGCGCGTTCGCCAGAGCCTCCGCATTGGTCGATCCCAAGACGTCGTAGGCTTCGAGGCGAAAGCCCGCCGCGACGGCCGTGGGATCAAGCCGCATCAGAACAGAGAATGTGCGGCCGCGCTCGCCACGCCGACCAGCGGGCCCGGATAGGCGAAGAACAGGACATTGAACAGGCCGCAGATGATGAGCACCGCGCGCAGCTCGTAGGGCATTTCGACGAAGGCCTCGGCGGGATCGTCGAAATACATGGTCTTGATGATGGCGAGATAATAATAGGCGCCGATCACGCTCGCGACCACGCCGATGACCGCCAGCACGTAGAGCCCGGCTTTGATCGCGGCAAGGAAGACATAGAATTTTGCGAAGAAACCGGCGAGCGGCGGAATGCCGGCCATCGAGAACAGCAGCATCGCCATGAAGAACGCCGTGGTCGGATGGGTACGGGCGAGGCCCGACAGCTGATCGACCGTTTCCACCATGCCGGTCGAGCGCCGCATCGACAGGATGACGGCGAACACGCCGAGCGTCATGGACACATAGATCGCGATATAGACCAGCACGCCCTGCACGCCTTCCGACGTGCCGGCGGCAAGCCCGATCAGCGCGAAGCCCATATGGCCGATGGACGAATAGGCCATCAGGCGCTTGATATTGCGCTGACCGATCGCGGCGAAAGAGCCGAGCGCCATCGAGGCGATCGAGACAAAAACGACGATCTGCTGCCATTCCGAAGTGACGCTCGGAAAGGCGCTGACCGCGGCGCGCACGAACATGGCGATGCCGGCGACCTTGGGAGCCGCGGCGAAGAACGCCGTCACCGGCGTCGGCGCGCCTTCATAGACGTCGGGCGTCCACATGTGGAACGGCACCGCCGAGACCTTGAAGCAGAAACCGGCGAACAGAAAGACGATGCCGAAGATGATCCCGGTCTGTGCGGCACCGGCGGCCTGTCCCGCGGCCTGCGCGATGCCGGCAAAGGACACGGTGCCGGTGAAGCCATAGACCAGCGACGCGCCGTAGAGCAGCATGCCCGACGACAGCGCGCCGAGGACAAAATATTTGAGCCCCGCCTCCGTCGCCCGCAGCGAGTCGCGATAGCTCGCCGCGACCACGTAGAGCGGCAGGCTCATCAGTTCCAGGCCGAGATAGAGCGCGATCAGATCGGCGGCCGAGATCAGCATCAGCATGCCAAGCGTCGACAGCAGGATCAGCACCGAATATTCGAAGCGCTGCTGGCGTTCCTTCCGAGCATAATCGAGCGACATGAGGATCGCCGCCGCCGAACCGAGCAGCGCCAGGATTTTCAGGAAGCGGGCGAAATCGTCGACTACGAAACTGCCGCCGAAGGTCGTCAATTTGCCGGACGGCAGAACCACGAGAACGATCGCGGCGGCGACCAGGAGCAGGATGGCGATGACGTCGACGGTGCGTCCCCCGGGCTCGCCGCGAAAGACGCCGAGCATCAACAGCGCCATGGCGCCGATGCCGAGCACAAACTCGGGAAGGAGGGGAACAAGCGTTGGAAGCGCGTACATCCGTAACCCCGCCCTTATCGTGCCAGGGAAGCGGTCTTATCCGCCGCCGCTGCCGCGCTGAGCGCGTGATGATAGTTGTCGATCAATTGCGTCACCGAGGCCGACGTAAAATCGAGCACGGGCTTCGGATAGACGCCGAGGAAAATCGTCAGCGCAACAAGGGGCACGAAAATCGTGATCTCGCGCCAGCCGAGATCCTTGATGCTGAACAGGCCCGGCTTTTCGAGCCGGCCGAAAATCATCTTGCGATAGAGCCACAGCGCATAGGCGGCCGACAGGATGGTGCCGATGGTCGCCAGCGTCGCCACCCAGGTGTTGATGCGGAAGGTGCCAAGCAGGGTGAGGAACTCGCCGATGAAGCCCGAGGTGCCCGGCAGGCCGACATTGGCCAGCGTGAACACCATGAAGACGAAGGCATAGACCGGCATGCGATTGACCAGCCCGCCATAGGCCGCGATCTCGCGGGTATGCATGCGGTCATAGACGACGCCGACGCAGAGGAAGAGCGCGGCGGAGACGATGCCATGCGACACCATCTGGAAAATGCCGCCGGCCACGCCCTGCGCAGTCACCGCGAAGATGCCCATGGTGACAAAGCCCATATGCGCCACCGAGGAATAGGCGATGAGCTTCTTGACGTCCTCCTGCACCAGCGCGACCAGCGCGGTGTAGATGATCGCCACCACCGACAGCGCGTAGATCAGCGGCGCGAGATGCTGTGTGGCTTCCGGGAACATCGGCAGCGAGAAGCGCAGAAATCCGTAGCCGCCGAGCTTGAGCAGGATCGCGGCGAGGATCACCGAGCCCGCGGTCGGGGCCTCGACATGCGCGTCAGGCAGCCAGGTGTGCACCGGCCACATCGGCATCTTGACCGCGAAGGATGCGAGGAAGGCGAACCACGCCCAGGTCTGCAGGTTGCGCGGGAAGGCGTGATGCAACAGCGTCGGAATGTCAGTCGTGCCGGCATCCCAGTACATCGCCATGATGGCGAGCAGCATCAGCACCGAGCCGAGCAGCGTATAGAGGAAGAACTTGAAGCTCGCATAGACGCGGCGCGGCCCGCCCCAGACGCCGATGATCAGGAACATCGGGATGAGGCCGCCCTCGAAGAACAGATAGAACAGCACCAGGTCGAGCGCGCAGAAGGTGCCGACCATCAGCGTCTCGAGCACCAGGAACGCGATCATATATTCCCGCACCCGGCGCTGGACCGAGGTCCAGCTCGCCAGAATCGAGATCGGCATGATCGCGGTGGTGAGAATGACCAGCGGCAGCGAAATGCCGTCGACGCCCACTGCATAATTGATGGCGCCGCCAAGCCACGGATATTTCTCGGTGAACTGAAAGTCCGGGTTCGACTGGTCGAAGCGCCAGACCAATATCAGCGAAATGGCGAAGGTGATCAGCGTCGTCCACAGCGCCACCCAGCGGGCATTGCGCTTGCCGGCGTCATCCTCGTTCAGGAACAGCGCGATGAACAGCGCCCCGACGAGCGGCAGGAAGATGGTGACGGAGAGAATCGGCCAGCTGGTCATCAGTGCGGTCCCGAAAACATGAACCAGGTGATGAGAGCGGCGACGCCGATCATCATGGCGAAAGCGTAGTGATAGAGGTAACCGGTCTGCAGCCGGATGACGTTCCTGGTGACGTCGAGCACACGCGCCGACACGCCGTCAGGCCCAAAGCCGTCGATGATGAAACCGTCACCGCCCTTCCACAGCAGCCGGCCGAGGCGGATCGCGGGACGCACGAACAGGAAGTCGTAGATCTCGTCGAAATACCACTTGTTGAGCAGGAATTCGTAGAGCGGCCTCTGGTCGCGCGCCAGCGCGGCCGGGATGTCGGGCCGGCGGATGTAGAACTGATAAGCGACGAGGAAGCCCAGGATCATCATCAAGGTCGGCGAGAGCTCGATCAGCAGCGGCAGCGTCTCCATTCGCGAGAAGATCGAGTCGGACGACTGGAGCGCAAGCGACTCCCGGAAGAAGCCATTGGCGCCCTCGCCGGTGAAAATGTGCACGAACGGATAGCCGGCAAAGAGCGCGCCGAAGGCAAGGATCGCCAGCGGGATCAGCATCACTTTCGGGCTCTCATGCGCGGCGTCGTAGTGATGCTGGTCGTGCGGCGTACCGTGGAAAGTCATGAAAATGAGCCGCCACGAATAGAACGAGGTCAGGCCCGCGGCGAGCACCGTCATGATGAAACCGTAGCTCGCGGCGAAGCCCTGCACCGTATCGTCGGCTTCGATGATCGCATCCTTGGAGAAATAGCCCGCGGTGAAGGGAAATCCGGTCAGCGCCAATGTGCCGATCAGCATCATCACATAAGTGAATGGAATCTTCTTCCGCAGGCCGCCCATGTTGCGCATGTCCTGCTCGTGATGCATCGCGAGGATGACCGAGCCAGAGCCGAGGAACAAAAGCGCCTTGAAGAAAGCGTGCGTGAACAGGTGGAACATGCCGATCGAATACGCGCCCGAGCCCATCGCCACGAACATGTAGCCAAGCTGCGAACAGGTCGAATAGGCGACCACGCGTTTGATGTCGTTCTGCACCAGACCGATCGTGGCGGCGAACATCGCCGTGGTCGCGCCGATGAAGATGACAAAGGACTTGGCATAGGGCGCCAGTTCGAAAAGCGGCGACAGGCGCGCCACCATGAACACGCCGGCGGTCACCATGGTCGCGGCATGAATGAGGGCCGAGACCGGCGTCGGGCCTTCCATGGCATCGGGCAGCCAGGTGTGCAGCAGGAACTGCGCCGACTTGCCCATCGCGCCCATGAACAGGAGCAGGCACATCGTGGTCAGCGCGTCGACATTCCAGCTCAGGAAATGGAAGCTCTTGCCGACAAGCTCCGGCGCCTGCGCGAACACGGTGTCGAAATCGACGGCGCCGGTGAGATAGAAGGCGGTGAAAATGCCGAGCGAGAAGCCGAAATCGCCGACCCGGTTGACGATGAAGGCCTTGATCGCCGCCGCATTGGCTTCGGGCTTGTAATACCAGAAGCCGATGAGGAGGTAGCTCGCGAGGCCGACGCCTTCCCAGCCGAAGAACAATTGCACGAGATTGTCGGCCGTCACCAGCATCAGCATGGCGAAGGTGAAGAACGACAGATACGAGAAGAACCGCGGCTTGTAGGGGTCCTCCTCCATATAGCCGATCGAATAGATGTGCACGAGCGACGACACCGTCGTCACCACGACGAGCATCACCACGGTCAGCGGATCGATGCGCAGCGCCCAGTTCGAATGCAGGTCGGCGAAGCTGATAAAGGAGAACAGCGTGACTCGTGTATCGTGGTGCTCGAAGCCGACGTCGTAGAAGGCGTACCAGGACAGGACGCAGGAGATCACCAGGAAGGTCGAGGTGATCAGTTCGGCGCCAAGCGAGCCGGCGGCTGACGGCTCCTGGGCGCCGTGACCGCCATGGTCTTCGCTATGGGTCTCGTGCGCGACGGCGTGAGCGGCGTCGGACGACGGCGCGGCGTGGCTATGATCTTCAGCGACGAGCGGCGCGGCGTGGTCGTCGTGCGGCGGCGGCGGATCCTCGCCGGGAAAGCGGTTCCGCGCGCCGACGAGCGAAACCGCGCCTGCAATGATGGCGCCGAGAAGCGGCAGGAGAACGATGGCTTCGTACATCGCCGCGTCAGCCTTTCATGAGATTGATGTCCTCAACCGCGATGGAGCCGCGGTTGCGGAAATAGGCCACCAGAATGGCAAGACCGATGGCGGCCTCAGCGGCGGCGACCGTGAGCACGATCAGCGCATAGACCTGGCCGACAATGTCGCCCAGAAAACTCGAGAAGGAGACGAGATTGATGTTGACCGACAGCAGAATGAGCTCGATCGACATCAGGATGACGATGACGTTCTTGCGGTTGAGGAAAATCCCCATCACGCCGAGCGTGAACAGGATCGCGCCGACCGCGAGATAGTGCCCCAGCCCGATGATCATGACAGCCCCTGCCCCGATTTGACTTGAACGATGTCGATCGCGGTCGCCTTGGTGCGCGCATTCTGCGCGACAATGCTCTGCCGTTTCACGTTCGTCTTGTGCTGCAGGGTCAGCACGATGGCGCCGATCATGGCGACCAGAAGAATGACGCCGGCGGCCTGGAAGAAATAGACGTAACGGGTATAGAGCACGAGACCGAGCGCCTGCGTATTGCTGATCTGGTCGGCGGCCGGGATCGGCGCCGTGATGCCCCTGACCACGTCCGGCCCGATCACATAGGCGGCGACCACAGACGCGATCTCGAAGAACAGGATCGTACCAATGACAAAGCCGATCGGCAGGTAATTGATGAAGCCCTGGCGCAGTTCGGCGAAGTCGACGTCGAGCATCATGACGACAAACAGGAACAGCACCGCGACCGCGCCGACATAGACGATGATGAGAATAAAGGCGAGGAATTCGGCGCCGATCAGGACGAACAACCCCGCCGCGTTGACAAAGGCGAGGATGAGAAACAACACCGAGTGAACCGGATTGCGCGAGAAGATCACCATGGCGGCAGAGGCCACGGTAATGCCCGCGAACAGATAAAAGAAAATCGCGTGGATGATCATTGCGGCCGGTCTCTCAGCGGTAAGGCGCGTCGAGCGCGATGCTTCTTGCGATCTCGCGCTCCCAGCGGTCGCCGTTCGCCAAGAGCCGGTCCTTGTCGTAGTACAGTTCCTCGCGGGTTTCGGTGGCGAATTCGAAATTCGGGCCCTCGACAATGGCATCCACCGGACAGGCCTCCTGGCACAGGCCGCAATAGATGCACTTCACCATGTCGATGTCGTAGCGGGTGGTGCGGCGGGTGCCGTCGTTTCGCCGCGGGCCGGCCTCGATGGTGATGGCCTGCGCCGGACAGATCGCCTCGCACAGCTTGCAGGCGATGCAGCGTTCTTCGCCGTTCGGATAGCGGCGCAGCGCGTGCTCGCCGCGGAACCGCGGCGACAGCCGGCCTTTTTCGAACGGATAGTTCAGCGTCGCCTTCGGCTTGAAGAAATAGCGCATCGACAGGAAGAAGGCCTGCACGAATTCCTTCAGGAGCAGCGAACGGGCGGTCAGATCGAGACTCATATTACCCCCTTATGCCGCTGAGCGCCGCGCCGAGCCAATAGCCGGCGACAGCCAGGATTGCGATATCGGCGCCGAGAATGAGACGGCGCATGACCGAGAGCTTGTCCTCGAAGGCCTTGCGCTGTTCGAGCGTCATCGGGCCGGACTGCGCCCGCTGTTGCCGCTCGAAGGCGCGAATGCCCGGCACGTAGATCGCAACCGCGATGATGGTCCCGATCAGCGCGCCGATCCAGGCCGGCAGCGAAAAATCCGTATTGCCCGCCAAGTTGCCCATCATGACGCCATTCTCCCGTCATTTCGGCACCCAGCCGGTGAACTGCAGCACGGCTGCGACGATCGCGACCATGCCGAGCGAGATCGGCAGAAACACTTTCCAGCCGAGCCGCATCAGCTGGTCGTAGCGATAACGCGGCACGAAGGCCTTCACCATGGCGAACATGAAGAAGACGAAGAACGCCTTCAGCACGAACCAGATGATGCCCGGCACCCAGGTGAACGGCGCCACCGCCAGCGGCGGCAGCCAGCCGCCCAGGAACAGGATCGTGGCCAGCGCGCACATGGTGCAAACGGCGACATATTCGCCGAGCATGAACATCATGTAGGGCGTGGAACCGTATTCGACCATGAAACCGGCGACGAGTTCCGACTCGGCTTCAATCAGGTCGAACGGCGGCCGGTTGGTTTCGGCGAGCGAGGACACGAAGAAGATCACCAGCATCGGCAACAGCGGCAGCCAATACCAGTTCAGGATCGACAGCCACGGCACGCCGAGCAGGGTTGCGAGGCCATGATCGCGCTGCGCGTCGACGATGGCGGTGAGATTGAGCGAGCCGACGCACAGCAGCACGGTGATGATGACGAAGCCGATCGAGACTTCGTAGGACACCATCTGCGCCGCCGAACGCAGCGCGGCCAGGAACGGATATTTCGAGTTCGACGCCCAGCCCGCCATGATCACGCCGTACACGCCAAGCGAGGAAATGGCGAAGATATAGAGAATGCCGACATTGATATTGGAGATCACCCAGCCGGCATTGACCGGAATGACCGCCCAGCCGGCGAGCGCCAGGACGCAGGTGACCAGCGGCGCCAGGAGGAACACGCCCTTGTTGGCGCCGGCCGGGATAACCGGCTCTTTCAGCACGAATTTGATCAGGTCGGCGAAGGACTGGAACAGGCCCCAGGGCCCGACCACGTTCGGGCCGCGCCGGATCTGCACCGCCGCCCAGATCTTGCGGTCAGCAAGAAGAATGTAGGCGACCGAGATCAGGAGCACGACGAGCAGCAGCACGCTCTCCGCGATCATGATCACGAGCGGCCAGAGATAGGTCCACCAGAAATCGGTCAGCGTCATCGCGCGTCCTCTATTCCGCCGCCGTCATGGTGGAGCGCCCGAGCGCTATGGCCGAACATTCCGCCATCACCGCCGAGCTGCGCGCGATGGCGTTGGTGAAGTAGAAGTCGTCGATCGCCGGCGCAAACGCCGCCTTGTCGGCGGCGCCGCCGAGCGACGCAAGCTTGGCAATATCGGCGGCATTGCCCGGCGCGATCTGGCCGATGCGCATCATGTGCGGATGCGCCTTGAACAGCGCCTGGCGCAAGGCGTGAAGCGAGTCGTAAGGCAGCTTGTTTTTCAGCACGTCCGACAGCGCGCGCAGGATCGCCCAATCTTCCTTCGCGTCGCCCGGCGGGAACGACGCGCGCGTCGCCATCTGCACCCGGCCTTCGGTGTTGACATAGATCGCCGATTTTTCCGGATAGGCAGCGCCGGGGAGCACGACATCCGCGCGCGAAGCGCCACGGTCGCCCTGGGTGCCGATATAGACGACGAAGGCGCCTTTCGGGATGTCGATCTCGTCGGCACCGAGCAGGAAGACCAGATCGAGCGTACCGAAGGCCGCCATCTGCCGTGCACTCAAACCGCCCGGCCCCGGCACGAAGCCGAGATCGAGCGCGCCGACGCGGGACGCCGCGTTGTGCAGCACGCAATAGCCGTTCCAGCCGTCCTTGACGGCGCCGAGATCAATCGCGGCCTTGGCGGCAAGCGAGGCCAGCGCGGCGCCGTCGCCGCGGGTGAGCGCCCCCGCGCCGACGATCACCATCGGCCGCTCGGCCTTCTTGAGATTCTCGGCAAAGGAATGCCGCGTGATATCGGCCAAGGTCTCGGGACCGGCGCCGAGATAATCGTAGGTGTAAGTGAGATCCGCTTTCGGCCCGATGAGACCGATCGGGAATTTGCCGGCGCGCCAGCGCTTGCGGATGCGGGCATTGAGGACGGCGGCTTCCTTGCGCGGATTGGAGCCGACGATGAGCAGCGCGTCGGCGGTATCGATGCCGGTAATCCCCGCATTGAACAGATAGCTCGCCCGCCCCCAGGCCGGATCGAGCGCGGAACCGTCCTGCCGGCAATCGAGATTGCTGACGCCGAGCCAGGTCATCAGTTCCTTCAGCGCGAAAATCTCCTCGACGGCGGCGAGGTCGCCGGCGATGGCGCCCATGCGTTTCGGACTTGTCTGCGCCACCTTGCCCGCGATCGCCTGAAACGCCTCGGTCCAGGTCGCCGGCCGCAATTGCCCTTCCTGTCGCACATAGGGCTGATCGAGCCGCTGCGTGCGCAGGCCGTCGACGACATGGCGGGTCTTGTCGGAAATCCACTCTTCGTTGATGTCGTCATTGATGCGCGGCAGGATGCGCATCACCTCGCTGCCGCGGGTATCGACGCGGATCGCCGAGCCGACGGCGTCCATCACATCGATCGACTCGGTCTTGTCGAGCTCCCACGGCCGCGCCGCGAACGCATAGGGCTTCGAGGTCAGCGCGCCGACCGGGCAGATGTCGACGATATTGGCCTGCAGTTCCGAATGCAGCGCCGTTTCGAGATAGCTCGTGATCTCCATGTCCTCGCCGCGGCCGATGGCGCCGAGTTCGGGCACGCCCGCGACCTCGGTGATGAACCGCACGCAGCGGGTGCACTGGATGCAGCGGTTCATCGAGGTCTTGACCAGCGCGCCGAGATATTTGTCCTCGACCGCGCGCTTGTTCTCGACGAAGCGCGAGGAGTCGATGCCGTAGGCCATCGACTGGTCCTGCAGATCGCATTCGCCGCCCTGGTCGCAGATCGGGCAATCGAGCGGATGATTGATCAGCAGGAATTCCATCACGCCTTCGCGCGCCTTGCGCACCATGGGCGAACGCGTCGACAGCACTTTGGGCGAGCCGTCCTTGTTCGGCATCAGGTCGCGCACCGCCATGGCGCAGGAGGCCTGGGGCTTCGGCACGCCGGCGACCTCGATCAGGCACATCCGGCAGTTGCCGGCGATCGACAGCCGCTCGTGGAAGCAGAAGCGCGGAATCTCCGCGCCTGCGACCTCGCACGCCTGCAGCAGCGTGTATTCCGGCGGAACGTCGATCTCGTGGCCGTCGACGATGAGCTTGGTCATCTTGTTCTCACGCGACTTGTTCGTTTGGCGCGCAGCGCGCCGTTTTCCACAATTGCACCGCCGGCACACTCTCCCAGCCGAAGGCGTGATCGGATGGACCTTGTGCCGTCAGATGCGCCAGCCGCTCCTTGGCTTCTTCCAGGCTCGGCAGGTGGCCAGCCGGGATCCACCACATGACGAAGTGCGGCGTGTCCATCTTGTCGAACCATTCCGGACGTCGGCCGTAGAAGCGTTTGTGCACCGTCTGGTAGACAAAGCGCTCGAGCGCTTCGACGTTCTCCCATACAGACAGATTGACCGCCATCATCGGATCGGGGAACGGCCGGAAGTTGGTGGCATTATTGCTGTCGTCCTTCAGACGCCAGATAAAGCCCTCGCTCCGCTCGGCCAAAGCATTGACGAGATCAAGATTGTTCATGAAATCGGCCATCCGCGGATCGTCGGTCGGATAACGGAACCGACCGATATTCAGTTGCGCGAGATGCTGCGTCTTATTCATCGCAATCACTCCGCCGCCACCGCAACCGGCTCGGGATGCGGGTTCGCCGTATACTGATCGATCCGCTTCTCGATCTCGGGACGGAAATGCCGCAGCAGGCCTTGCACCGGCCAGGCGGCGCCGTCGCCGAAAGCGCAGATTGTGTGGCCCTCGATCTGGGTGGTGACTTCCCAGAGCATGTCGATCTCGCGCTTCTGCGCGCGGCCTTCGGCCATGCGGGTGAGCACGCGCCACATCCAGCCCATGCCTTCGCGGCACGGCGTGCACTGGCCGCAGCTTTCGTGCCGGTAGAAATAGGAGATGCGCGCCATGGCTTTGACGATGTCGGCGGACTTGTCCATGACGATGACGGCGGCGGTGCCGAGCGCGGATTTCTTCTCGCGGCAGCCGTCGAAATCCATCAGCAGCGTGTCGGCCTGATCGGGACCGGCGGGAATGAGCGGCATCGACGAGCCGCCGGGAATGACCGCGAGCAGATTGTCCCAGCCGCCGCGCACGCCGCCGGCATGCCGGTCGATCAGTTCGCGCAACGGAATGCCCATATTCTCTTCGACATTGCACGGCGTCATGACGTGGCCGGAAATGCAATAGAGCTTGGTGCCGGTATTGTTGGCGCGGCCGATGCCCGAGAACCACGCCGCGCCGCGCCGCATGATGTCGGGCACCTGCGCGATGGTCTCGACATTGTTGACCGTCGTCGGGCAGCCATAGAGGCCCATATTGGCGGGGAACGGCGGCTTCAGCCGCGGCTGGCCCTTTTTGCCTTCGAGACTTTCGAGAAGCGCCGTCTCCTCGCCGCAGATATAGGCGCCGGCGCCGTGATGCACGACGAGATCGAAATCCCAGCCGTGGACATTGTTCTTGCCGATCAGCTTGGCGTCGTAGGCTTCCTGCACCGCGGCTTCGAGGCGCTCGCGCTCGCGGATGAATTCGCCGCGGATATAGATGAAGCAATGATGCGCGCCCATGGCGAAGGCAGCGATCAGGCAGCCCTCGATGAGAAGATGCGGATCGTGCCGCATCACCTCGCGGTCCTTGCAGGTGCCCGGCTCGGATTCGTCGGCATTGACGACGAGATAATGCGGCCGCCCCTCCGCCGGCTGTTTGGGCATGAACGACCATTTCAGCCCGGTGGCGAAGCCGGCGCCGCCGCGGCCGCGCTGGCCGGACGCTTTCACCTCGTTGATGATGCCGTCGCGGCCTTTGGCGAGAATCTCCTTGGTACCGTCCCAGGCGCCGCGCGCGCGCGCGGCCTCGAGATGGAAGCCGTGACGGCCGTAGAGATTCTTGAAGATGCGGTCCTTGTCGGCGAGCATCAGGCACGCCCCTGTTCGGATGAATCGGTGGATGCGGGCGCCGGCGCGGTCGCCTTTTTCGGTTCGTAGATCGACGGATCGGTCAGCGTGTTGGCACCGCCGACCGGCGCCGAATTGATGCGATCGACCTGCGGACCGGGCTTGGGCGTGCGGCCGGCGGACAGATCATTGATGATCCGCGTGAAGCTGTCCGGCGTCAGATCCTCGTAGTAGTCGGCATTGATCTGGACCATCGGCGCGTTCACACAGGCGCCCAGGCACTCGACCTCGATCCAGGAGAACATGCCGTCCGCTGTCACCTCGCCCTCGTGGCCGATCGCGTGATGGCAAACCTTCTTCAGCTCTTCGGAGCCGCGCAGCATGCACGGCGTCGTGCCGCAGAGCTGGACGTGATAGCGGCCGACCGGCGAGAGATTGAACATGGTGTAGAAGGTCGCGACTTCGAGCACGCGGATCTTGGCCATGCCGAGAAGCTCGGCGGTCGCCTCGATGGCCTTCTGCGGCAGCCAGCCGCCGCACTGCTCCTGCGCCTTCCACAGGATCGGGATCACGGCGGACTGCTGGCGGCCTTCCGGATATTGGGCGATCTTCGCTTTCGCCCAGGCCAGATTTTCCGGCGTGAAGGCAAAGCTCGGCGGCTGCTTTTCGGCGAGACGGCGCACGCTCATCGGTCCACCTCACCGAACACGATGTCGAGCGAGCCGAGGATCGCCGAAATGTCCGCGAGCATGTAGCCGCGGCAGAGGAAATCCATCGCCTGCAAATGGGCGAAACCGGGCGCGCGGATTTTGCACTTGTAGGGCTTGTTGGTGCCGTCGGCGACGAGATAGACGCCGAACTCGCCCTTGGGCGCTTCGACGGCGGCATAGACTTCGCCTTCCGGCACTTTGAAGCCTTCGGTGTAGAGCTTGAAGTGATGGATCAGCGATTCCATCGAGCGCTTCATCTCGCCGCGCTTGGGCGGCACGATCTTGTGGTCGTCCGTGCTGACCCGCCCCTGCCCGTCCGGCGCACGCAGCTTCGCCACGCATTGCTTCATGATGCGGATCGATTGCCGCATCTCTTCCATGCGGATGCAGTAGCGATCGTAATTGTCGCAGTTCTTGCCGATCGGAATGTCAAACTCCATTTCGGCATAGCATTCGTAAGGCTGCGCCTTGCGCAAATCCCAGGCCGCGCCGGAGCCGCGCACCATCACGCCGGAGAAGCCGCGCGCCCAGGCATCTTCGAGCGTGACAATGCCGATATCGACATTGCGCTGCTTGAAGATGCGGTTGTCGGTGAGCAAGCCTTCGAGATCGTCGCAGACTTTCAGGAACGGATCGCAGAACGCCTCAATGTCGTCGATCAACGGCACCGGCAGATCCTGGTGCACGCCGCCGACGCGGAAATAGGCCGCATGCATGCGCGAGCCGGACGCGCGCTCATAGAAGCCCATCAGCTTCTCGCGCTCTTCGAAGCCCCAGAGCGGCGGGGTGAGCGCGCCGACATCCATCGCCTGCGTCGTGACGTTGAGTATGTGCGACAGGATACGGCCGATCTCGCAATAGAGCACCCGGATGAGCTGGCCGCGGCGCGGCACCTCGATGCCGAGGAGCTTCTCGGCGGCAAGGCAGAACGCGTGCTCCTGATTGATCGGCGCCACGTAGTCGAGCCGGTCGAAATACGGGATCGCCTGCAGATAGGTCTTCTGCTCGATCAGCTTCTCGGTGCCGCGATGGAGCAAGCCGATATGGGGATCGACGCGCTCGACCACTTCGCCATCGAGCTCGAGCACCAGGCGCAGCACGCCGTGCGCCGCCGGATGCTGCGGACCGAAATTGATCGTGAAGTTTCTTGTCGCAGCCGTATCGTTCTTCGCGGCGAGAGCTTCGGCCATCACGCCACCTCCGCGGTCTTGCCGGCGGCCTTCGCGGCTTTTGCCGCGAGACGCACATTGAACTTGTCCCAGCCGACGACGAAGCGGTCGTGCCGGCCCTCGCCGATCAGGTCGATGCCGTCATGGGCCCTGACCGCGAAGCTCACACGCTGGCCGGTGACGGCCTTGCATTCGACATCGACCGTCACCGTCTGGCCCGGCAAGGTCGCCGCCAGATGGCTGACATCAACGTGGACGCCGAGGCTGCCCTCGCCCGGATCGAGATGCGGCGCCAGAAGCTGCGTGCACACCCACTCCATCAGAATGATCATGTTGCCGGTGGCGAAGACCTTCGGCATTGCCGCGATCTCCGGCGCCTCCGGATAGGTGTAGGGCACCGTCTTGTTTTCCGGCACCGTGTAGGAGAACTGATGCTTCATGCCGGGCTTGAGGGTGTTCTTCACGTCACGACCTCATGAGCCTTTGCCGGCCTTCTCATCGCCGGGCAGCACGTAGTCGGTGCCTTCCCAAGGCGAGAGAAAATCGAAATTGCGGAACTCTTGCGTGAGCCGCACCGGCTCATAGACGACGCGCTTGAGCTCGTCGTCGTAGCGCACTTCGACAAAGCCGGTGAGCGGAAAGTCCTTGCGCAACGGATGGCCATCGAAGCCATAGTCGGTGAGAATCCGCCGCATGTCGGGGTGGCCGGTGAAGACCACGCCATAAAGATCGTAGGTCTCGCGCTCGAACCAGTCGGCACCGGGGAACACCTCGATGATCGAGGGCACCGCGGTGTCCTCATCGGTGGCGACTTTCACCCGGACGCGCAGGTTCTGCTTCGGCGACAGCAGGTGATAGACCACGTCGAAGCGCTGCTCGCGGCTTGGATAATCCACCGCCGTCACATCGATCAGGCAGACGAACTGACAGCGCGGGTCGTCGCGCAGAAAGCGCATGACGGCGACAATGTCGCCTCCCCGCGCCGTGATGTTGAGCTCGTGATGAGCGACCGTGTAACCGGTGACCGCGGCCGGCAGCGCGGCAGCAATGGTTTTGCCGAGCGTATCGAGCGTTTCGTCCATGGTCAGCGCTCGATCGTGGCGGTGCGGCGGATCTTCTTCTGCAACAGCAGCACACCGTAGAGCAGAGCTTCGGCGGTCGGCGGGCAGCCGGGAACGTAGATGTCGACCGGCACGATGCGGTCGCAGCCGCGCACCACGGAATACGAATAATGATAATAGCCGCCGCCATTGGCGCAGGAGCCCATCGAGATCACGTAACGCGGCTCGGGCATCTGGTCGTAGACCTTGCGCAGCGCCGGCGCCATCTTGTTGGTCAGCGTGCCGGCGACGATCATCACGTCGGACTGGCGCGGCGAGGCCCGCGGCGCGAAGCCGAAACGCTCGACGTCATAGCGCGGCATCGACACCTGCATCATCTCGACGGCGCAGCAGGCGAGCCCGAACGTCATCCACATCAGCGAGCCGGTGCGCGCCCAGGCGATCAGATCCTCGGCCGCCGTCACCAGGAAGCCCTTGTCGGCGAGCTCGCTGTTGACGTCGGTGAAGAACGCGTCGTTGGCGCCCGCCGGCCTGCCCGCAAGAGGCTTGCCGGTATTCGGATCGAGAATTTGCGACCTTGGAGTCGCGAGCGCGGGTTCGCTCAATCCCATTCAAGCGCTCCCTTCTTCCACTCGTAAATGAAGCCTACGGTCAGCACGCCGAGAAACAGCATCATCGACCAGAAGCCGAATTCGCCGAGCCGGCCGAAGGCCGTGGCCCAGGGAAACAGGAAACTCACTTCGAGGTCGAAAATGATGAAAAGGATGGCGACCAGGTAGAAGCGAATGTCGAATTTCATCCGCGCGTCGTCGAAGGCATTGAAGCCGCATTCATAGGCGGAAAGCTTTTCCGGATCGGGCTGCTGGTAGGCGACGACAAAGGCGACGACCAGAAGCACAAGCCCGATCAGAGCTGCGACACCGATGAAGACGATGAGCGGCAAATAGGAATAGAGCAATTGCGTCAGAGCTGGGCTCATCAGAGGTCCTTCTGAGCGGCGTTCAAAGTTCACATTCCCTGTACTGGGAATGTGATCTTCGCAGCGCGGTTCCGAAAGCGAGAAGCGAGCGCGCCAATTTGCCCCAAAATCAAGCAGATTCGCGTTCACACCGAGGAACTCGGGACCCTTAGCGCAGCGCACAAAAAGGTGCAAGACAAGCCTGTGTGTGACTGCGGATCGGCGTCGCCGGCCGCGGCGGTGTTACGGCGCCGTGACAATTTCGCCGGGGACGCGCGGCCTCGGCCTGGGGCAAATTGGGCCTGGGCAAAATGAGCCCGGGACAAATTTAACGCAGTTTTAGCCGCGCACTTATCATGGGCTTGGAGGCCGGCGCGATTCCTGGCACGGCAAACCCGCAGCCGGCCGGGCTCATGGCCGGTGCGCCATCCGGCTCATGGCCGGTGCGCCATAAAGCCAACAGGGAGCGAAACTGACATGCCCGCTTATTCGCGCCGCGCAGCCTTATTGACGCTGGCCACAGCACCTTTTGCGAGCGCCTTCGGCGTCCCCGTTCCGGCCGCACGCGCCGACGACTACCCGTCACGGCCGGTCAAAATCATCGTGCCGTTCGGCGCCGGCGGCCCGACCGACGTCTATACCCGCGATATCGCCGCCGAACTGCAAGACATCCTGCATCAGGCTTTCGTCATGGAAAACCGGCCCGGCGCCGGCACGACCATCGGCACCGCGTTCGTCGCCAATGCCCCGCCCGACGGCTACACGCTGCTCATGGTTTCCGGCACCCAGACCGTCAATGAGACGCTTTATCCGAACAAGCCCTATTCGCTGATGCGCGACCTGGTGCCGATCGCGCCGCTGATAGACAGCGACCTCGTACTGGTCGTGCATCCGTCCGTGCCGGCCAAAAACCTCGCCGAGCTCATCGCGCTGGCCAAGGCCAAGCCCGGAACGCTGAATTATGGCTCGTCGGGCCCGGGTTCGAACTATCACATGGCCGCCGAGCTGTTGAAGAACATCACCGGCATCGACATCGTGCATGTGCCCTACAAGGGCTCGAGCGGCATGCGCACCGATATTCTCAGCGGCCAGATCCAGATGCTGTTCGATTCCGTCCCGACCATGGCGCCGCAGATCAATGCCGGCATGGTGCGCGCGATCGGCACCAGCGGCAAAACCCGCTCACCCATTCTGCCGAACGTTCCCACGCTCGACGAAGCCGGCGCGCCGGGTTTCCAGGCCACGCTGTGGGTCGGCTTCATGGCGCCCAAGAACACGCCGCAGCCGATCATCGATCTGCTCAATGGGACCATCACCTCGATCCTGAAACGTCCGGATATCAAGAAGAGCTGGGAGGCCCAAGGCGCCACCCCGCTGGTCATGTCCCAGGCGGAATTCAGCACCTTCATGCAGGCGCAGATCGACAAGTGGGCCAAAGTGGTGAAGGACAACCACATCGCGCTGATGAATTAGGAAAATCGGCGGCCGGTTTTCCGAAAAGATCATGCGCAATCAAACTGCTAGAGCGAAATCCGATAGAACATAACATGGTTTCGCTCCAGCGTGTTGACGCCGCCTTCGCACAGTTCCACAAACGCCCAAATCTCAAGGCTAAATTTCAAGGCCAAGTCCCACACATTTGCAACGGATCCACGATGAACGAGATGACCACGATCTCCGCTGCCGCGATCAAAGGCGAGGAGCATTGGACGACCAAAGACGGCAGTGTGAAGCTGTTCATGTTCGAGAAATGCGCCGGCGATCCGAAACAGACCGCCGGAACCATCCTGTTCGTGCACGGCTCGTCGATGGCCTCGCAGCCGACATTCGATCTCCAGGTCGAAGGCCAGCCGGATTCCTCGGTGATGGATTGGTTCGCGCGCCGCGGTTTCGACTGCTGGTGCGTCGATATGGAAGGCTATGGCCGCTCGGAAAAGAGCCGCAACAACAATGCGCCGATCGCGCAAGGCGCTGACGATTGCTTCGCCGCCGCATCCTATATTGAGAAGCTGCGCGGCAAGCGCCCGCTGCTGGTCTATGGCATTTCCTCAGGCGCCTTGCGCGCCGCCATGTTCGCGCAGCGTCATCCGGAGATGATCGGCCGGCTCGCGCTCGACGCCATGGTCTGGA
>Ga0335076_10000550_pt1 | contig 35102 bp, 27 predicted proteins | sample Lox_Sample_25_FD_206717 | JGI IMG/M metagenome (GOLD analysis project Ga0335076, IMG submission 206717) | Soil microbial communities from Loxahatchee National Wildlife Refuge, Florida, United States - Lox_Sample_2.5 | ecosystem: Environmental > Terrestrial > Soil > Wetlands | place: USA...
GATCTAAGCACCCAAACGATCGACATCTATGGGGGTTTCGGCGTCACCCCGAGTGCTCCACCCCCAAGGGAGGGGCTAAATTTCCCGACAAGCACTAGTCTAGGACCGTAGGTGACGTCCCCTCGTCCCTGCTCTCGTTCGACGGCGGGAGGACCGCCGGCGCGACGCGCCCCGCCCCGGCGCCAGGCGCTTCCGGTGATGGACCGCGGCCTGACGCTCGGAGAGGACCGACGCTCGGGGCCGGCGCCGACAGCGGCTCCGGGGCGAAACTCCCCTTGCGCCGCGGCGATGATGCTCCTAACCATCGGGGGATCTCTCGGGGAAAGGAAAGCCCATGAAAGGCAGCGCGAAGGTGATCGACTTGTTGAACACGGTGCTCACCAACGAGCTCACTGCCGTGAACCAGTACTTCCTCCACGCGCGCATGTGCGAGAACTGGGGGTACGAGCGCCTGTGGCACAAGGTCCGGGCCGAGTCCATCGACGAGATGAAGCACGCCGACGAGGTCATCGAGCGCATCCTCTACTTGGAGGGGCTCCCGAACCTCCAGCGCCTCGGAAAGATCTGCGTGGGCGAGAGCGTCGAGGAGCAGCTGAAGCTCGACTTGGAGCTGGAGAAGGTGGCGATCCCCGTGCTCAACGACGGCATCAAGCTCTGCCGGGCGGAGAACGACAACGGGACCGCGGAGCTGCTCGAGGACATGCTGGTCGAGGAGGAGGAACACGCCAACTGGCTCGAGGCCCAGCTCACGCTCATCGCGCAGACCGGCCTCGAGAACTACCTGGCGGAGCAGATCAAGAAGGACGAGTGACCCGACCGCCAGGCCCCGGCGGGAGCCCCGCCGGCACCGGGGTCAGGGGGTGAGCTCGAGAGTGGTCACGCTCAGCGCCGGAAGCGTGAGCGTGATCTGGTTCCCGGCGACGGTGGCGTCCGGGAGTCGCTGCGGGGTGGCGACGCCGTTCTGGACCGGGGAGGCGGAGGTGAGCTGCCAGGAGCGCGCCTTGGTGAGCGCCTTGCCGTGGGTCACCTGTACGCTCACCGTGCGGGAGTTTAGGTCGAGCGAGGAGCCGTTCAGGGTGGGACGGTGGACAAGGACCACCACTACTCGGTCCGGGCTCGCCTGGTCGACGCTGGCGAAGGCGGACAGGTGCGCGATGTCGCTCGTACCGGCGGCCACGGAGGTGTCGCCGAAGGAGGTTCCGGCGCCGTCGTAGTTCCGGTAGCAGAGCCAGGCTCCGGCCCCCCAGGCGTTGTTGGACAGGAGCGGCCAGTAGGAGCCGGCGTACATGCCTTCCCGGCCGAAGATCCCGAGGGTGTCTGCCTGGGCGACGGCGCCGGAGATGTGGTCGCCGCCGCCGTGGTTGTACTCGCTCACCGAGAGCAGCGTGCCCGGGTAGTTGGCGGCGATCTTGCCGAGCATGCGCGGGATGAGCGCGATCGCGGCGTTGTTGGTGGAATCCTGGGTGATCCAGCTCGTCTCCACGTAGGTCGGATCCCACAGCGATCGCGGAGCCTGGACGCGGGCGGCCACCACGCAGTCGCTGTTGTTATCGACCGTGACCCGCGTTCCGCAGCCGGTCGCCTCGCTGTAGAAGTGCAGGTCGAGGACGTCGAGCAGCCGGCGGCCCTGGGTCGCCGACGCCTGGCCCATCTGGGAGAGGTAGTAGTTGAGGAAGTCGCCGAGCTGCGCCGAGTCGGGCGCGCCCTGGAGGTTCACGTACCCGGCCCACCCGTAGCTCACCGGTCCGAAGACGAGGGCCGAGGGGACAGCGTCCTTGATGGCTCCCGAGGACGCGATCGACTGGGAGAGGAGCGCCGCGTAGGTGAGCTGCGCCCGCTGGATCTCGGCGTGGGTCGCCGACCAGAGGTCGGGTTCGTTGTCGAGCATGAGGTGCAACGGGAGCGCGGCGCCCGACCAGTGGGTGGAGAGGAACCAGGCGAACTCGTCCTGGTAGACGTAAGCGTCCGTGGTGACGGGGGGGTTGCTGAAGGGCGCCCCCTTCTTCGCCACCGTCTGGAGGAAGTGGTCGGTGAGGGTGCTCGTCAGCGAGACCGGTCCGCTCGCGTCCTTCGCCACCCATCCCTGGATGGGAATGGTGACGCACAGGCCGAGGCCGTTCGCCTTGGCGTCGGCCACCGAGGGCACCGCTGCATCGCCGGGGCCGTCGGAGGGGGAGCCCATGTAGGTGTCGTTCTCGTAGAGGTAGTCGCTCCCGGCGTTGGAGTAGTTGGTCTCCCAGTTGTAGGCGGTCCAGCGGTTTCCGCCCAGCCGGAGCCAGGTGGTTCCGGGCGGCGATTCGGCAGCGGTGGCGCCGTTGTACCCGTACACGAAGGGCGAGATGGCTCGCACGTTCGAGCCGGTGTCGACCGCGACCGTGACGTCGGCGCCCCCGCCGGCCGAGACCGTCACGGTGGTCGTTGCCGTCGTCGTGCCGTAGGCATTTCCCGCGCTGAGCGTGTAGGTGGTCGTCGAGCCCGGCGAGACGGACTTCGAGGTTCCCGCCACCGCGCCCACTCCCTGATCGATGGAGAGGGTGGTGGCGCCCGAGACCGTCCAGGAGAGCGTGCTCGAGCCCCCGGGAACGACCACGCTCGGCGACGAGGTGAAGGAGAGGATGGAAGGGACGGCGGCGACGGTGACGGTGGCCTTAGCGGTGGCGTTGCCGGCGCCGTTGCCGGCGGTGAGGGTGTAGGTGGTGGTCGTTGTCGGCGAGACGGACTTCGAGGTTCCGGTGACGGTGCCGACGCCCGGGTCGATGGAGAGAGAGGTGGCGCCCGAGACCGCCCAGGAGAGCGTGCTGGCGCTGCCGGGCGCGACAGTCGTCGGCGAGGCGGTGAAGGACGATATCGCCGGCTTCTGCGAGCCCTCGCCGCCGTCCGGCGAGCCCCCGCCTCCTCCTCCGCCGGAGGCGATGCCTCCGCAAGCAGCGAGCGCCAGGGCCATTCCCATCGCCGTCAATTCCCGGGAGTTGCTCATGGAAATACCCTCCGGCCAGGTGGGCTAGCCCACGGCCGATGTGCGTTTCAAGGTCCGGCTGTGGGCGACTCGCCGCATCGAGGGAGGGCGGAGGGATAGCGGAACGCGAGCGCGTCCCCAAGGGCCGGGGCCTCCCCCGCTCGGCGAGCGCTTTGGGGCTCGCTCGCTCGATGTGGCACGGGGTCGGACGTCGACCCACAGCGCGTCGCCGGATCGAGGGACGAAGCAGCTCCGAGAGTGAACCGGTGTCGGCCGTCCTCTCCGTGGGCGGTCAGCTCTTCACCGGCGGGGCGTCGGCGAGGGGATCCTCTCCAGCCGTCCAGCCCGGGAGAACGCGATCGGAGAGCTGGAAGTTCTCGCCGTCGTGCTCGGTGTAGACGACGTAGATGCTCGCCTTGGGCACGCCCCAGGTGCGCTCGAGCTCGCCCATGATGGCGAGCGCCAGCCGCCGCTTCTGATCCGCCGTGCGTCCTTTCCGAATGTCGGCGTTGAGGAAGACGATGCCGCGCGCCGGGTCCTCGGCCCGACCGAAGGCCAGGTCCTCGCGCCCGTAGGACCGGAGCGTCACCCCGATGTGGTCGGTGCCGGTGTCCATGATCTCCGCGAAGTGGCGGATCACCTCGCCGGCGAAGCGCCTCTTCTCCTCCGCGGACGGGGTGAAATTCGTCTCGAATTGAAGGTGCGGCATCGTCGCCTCCCCGGCTTGGCTCCCCGCGCAGGATTCTAGCAACGCGCTGAACGCGTTTCACGGAGCGCTGCCCGAGACGGGCGGCGCGTCGCCAGCGAAGCACCGTCGTCGACGGGAGCTCGGCTGGCGCCCCGCTTCGCTCGAGCCGGCGCGGGACGGACCTCCTCGGCGGAAGGCGTGCGCGGGCGACGTGGAACGACAACGGGCGGGAAACCGGATCTTCTCCGGCGACCCGCACGCGTCTCCGACCCGCCGACGCCGGCAGCCCTTCCTCGTCCGCCATGGCCGTCGAACTCCGGCCTCCGCAATCGCCTCACACCCCAGAGGGGTCTGCCTCCCCCGGCCGCGCTTTGGCACTGCAGCTGGGTTCGCTGGGACGGTATGCTCGCGAGGCTTTGATCTCCCCGTAGGCCTGAGAGCGAACGCCGCCGGTTCCTAGGAGGTTCCCGATGAAAGCTTCCGTGCTCGTCGCCGCCGCTTGCCTGTGGGCGCTTCCGACCCTTGGTGAGGACATAGCCGCCACCGCAGAAGCCCCGAAGCCGGCCCCGTGCCCGGAGGAGCCCAGTCACCGCGAGCTCGCCGGCCACCTCTTCCTCACCTCGCACCTCACCACCGATCCATTCTCGTACACCGCCTTCGGGGCGAACTTCGGGCTCGGGGCCGGTCAGGCTCAAGGGCCCACGGGGGAGTTCAGCAACACTCCGCCCTACTTCACCAAGACTGGAACCAAGTGGTACGGCTACAGCGGCCTCGTGCATCAGTTCCTGCTCGACGTGCGGATCCTCGAATACCTGTCGGTGCACCTCGACACGAACGCCCAGGCCTACCTCGGCACTGGCCGCGACTCGATCATCGTCGTGGGCACGAGCGTCGGCTTGGCCGCAACCCTGGGCGTGAAGGGGAGCCTCCCCATCGGAGAGCACGTGCGCCTCTCCCTCGGCCTCGACGGCCGCTACGGGCCCGCTTACACGGTGCTCCTCCTGAACGGGATCCAGGACGCCATCAATAGCTGCAAGGCGGGAGGACCCTGCAACGTCGATCCTGGCCAGTTCCTGCAGGAGTCGGACACCATCACCTGGGTGGGCACGCTCAGCGCTGCATGGGCGCCTTGGCCGTTCCTCGGCCTCGTGGGGGACGTGAGCTACCTGAACCCCAGAAAGACGGGCACGGCGTCCTACTCGAACAACGGGTTCGACTTCGCGGCCAGCGTCGAGTTCGACGCCATGCCTCTCCTCCACTGGCTCCCGCTGGGGGTGAACGGCGGCTACGCCATTTTGACCCCAGTCGGGGCGAATGGGGTTGCGACCGAGACGGACTACGAGTTCGGGATCTACTACACGGGGAAGAGGGACCTCGCCCTCGGCATCGAGATCGACTGGCAAAATGGACGGCTCAACAACGCGCAGGTCCAGACGTCTACCCTCGCGTGGGTAAACTTCAAGTACTACTGGTAGCCGGGCGCCGCTCCAAAGCCTGCCTCCTCTGCGGGCGCCCGTCGCCGGCGAGACCGCGGCCCGACGGGTTCCAGGTGAACCGGTGTTCCCCGGTCTGAGGGAAAGTTTCCGGCCCTGTCGCCGCTAGGCGTACGCAGGGGGAAGAGACATGAGATCTCTAGCGATCCGAATCCTGCTCGCGCTCGCCGCGCTGACGGCGGACTCACCCGTGCGCGCAGATTCCACCGCGAACGCCGTCCTGGCGAAGGCGAAGGCCGCGAGCGGCGGTGAGGCCTGGAACGGCATCCGCACCATGCGCGCGCGTGCCAAGGTCAACACCGGGGGGCTCTCCGGCAGCGGGGAGTCGATCGACGACCTGGTGCACGGGTGGTTCCTCGATCGGTTCGCGCTCGGCCCGGTGACGGGGGCCCAGGGATTCGACGGGAAGACCGCCTGGACGATGGACGCGTCGAAACAGGTGCACGAGGAGGAAGGGGGCGACGCCCGCCTGGCCGCCGTCGACGACGGCTACCGGAGGCGGCTCGCCTACTGGTTCCCCGAGCGCGGCGCCGCTCGCATCGAGCTCTCCGGCGACGCGACGGAGGGGAGCCGGCGGTTCCGGGTGCTCACCCTCAGCCCCGAGGGCGGGCGACCCTTCGCCCTGTGGATCGACGCCTCTACCCATCTCGTGGACCGCGTGGTCGAGAAGGCGGCGCTCGAGACGCGGACGACGTTCTACTCCGACTACCGGAGCGTCGGAGGGGTGAAGCTGCCATTCCGGAGCCGCTCGACGAACGGAGAGCCGAAGTACGACCAGACCGCGGAAATCGTGGAGGTGACCTTCAACGAGCCGGTCGCACCGGAGCTCTTTGCGATGCCGGCGCCGCCGCCTCCCGACTTCTCCATCGCCGGCGGCAAGACATCGACGTCGGTCCCCTTCGCCCTCGTCAACAACCACATCTACGTCGACGTGCGGCTCGACGGCCGGGGGCCGTTCCGCATGCTCTGCGACACCGGGGGGATGAACATCCTCACCCCGTCCCTGGCGAAGGCGCTGGGCCTCAAGGCCGAGGGCGCGCTGGAGGGACGCGGGGTCGGGGACCGGTCCGAGGACGTCGCCCTCGCCAAGGTGGGCTCCCTCAGGGTCGGCGACGCCACTCTCCGCGACCAGGTGTTCGCCGTCTTCCCGCTCGACACCTTCGAGAAGGTGGAGGGGCTGCGCATCTCCGGGATCATCGGCTACGAGGTGTTCCGCCGCTTCGTGGTGGAGGTCAACTACGAGGAGCGGCGCCTGGGGCTCACGCTGCCGAAGGACTTCGAGTACCGGGGAAGGGGCGTGGCGGTGCCGTTCCAGTACAACGACAAGATCCCCCAGGTCGAGGGCTCCATCGACGGCATCCCCGGCAAGTTCGACATCGACACCGGCAGCCGCTCCACCGTCGATCTCACCAGCCCGTTCGTGGAGAAGAACGATCTGAAGAGGAAGTACCCCCTGAGCGCGGTCGTGGTCACCGGCTGGGGCGTCGGGGGACCGGCCCGGAGCTACGTGACGCGCGGGAAGGAGCTCCGGATCGGCACGGTGGTGGTGCGCGCGCCGGTCCTCCTCCTCTCGGCGCAGGACAAGGGCGCCTTCTCTGACCCGTACCTCGCCGGCAACGTGGGCGGCGGCGTGCTGAAGCGCTTCAACATCACCTTCGACTACGGCCACAAGCGGCTCTACCTGGAGGCGAACGCGAACGACGCGGCGCCGGACACCTTCGACCGCGCGGGGATGTGGGTGAACGTCGACGAGAGCGGATTCGCGGTCGTCGACGTGATGGCGGACGGCCCGGCCGACCGGGCCGGGGTTCGCGCCGGGGACTCCATCGTCGCCGTGGGCAGTACCGCGGCCTCGCAGATGAGCCTGGCGGACTTCCGCTCCATGCTCCGGACCCTCAAGCCCGGCACCGAGGTGCGCCTCACCGTCCAGTCGGGAGGGAAGCGGCGCGAGGTCGTGCTCGTGCTCCGCGACGTCGCCTGAACGCGGTCCGGGCCGGGACGTGGGGGGTCCCCGCCTAGGCGGGAACGCCCGCGGCTCGAGACCTCGGCGGCGGCGCGTTGCCGCCGGGCCCTCCCCCGCGGAGGGCACGGCGAAAGAAGGGCTTTAGCCCGAGCCAGGCGACCGAGCCGACCAGCACCGCTCCCCCGGCGACGTTCACGGGCGTGAGGCTCAAGGGGAAGAAGGGCCAGGCGCAGGCGGCGGTGGCCACCGGTCCCGCCACCCGGACCACGCTCGTCACCGAGAGGCTCGCGTCCCGGAGGGTTCGGTAGTAGAGCAGCACGGAGGCGAGGTTGCCGACCAGGGCGGCCGCGACCACCAGTGCCACCCCCGCGGGCGTGCCGCGGCGGCCGAGCTCGCCCGAGAAGGCGCCGTAGCCGAGCACCAGGAGGAGCGAGAAGACCCGGGAGCTCGCCAGCACCACCGAGGGCCGGGAGCGGACCAGGGCGATCTTGGCGAGCAGGTTCCCGGCGGTGTAGGCGACCGTGGAGGCGAAGGCGAGCGCCAGGCCGACTCCGCCCGAGGGGGCGGCCCCCTGCCACGAGAAGAGGAAGGCCCCCGCGACCGCCGCGGCGCCGAGCAGCAGGTGGTCGCTTCTCAGGCGCTCGCCCAGGACGAGAAAGGCGAGCGGCGCGGCGAAGACCGGCGACAGACCGCCGAGGAGCGCGACCGGGACCGGTCCGAGCCGCCCGAGGCTCGCGAAGAGGCAGACGGCCCCGACGCCGTCGAGCAGGCCGAGGCCGACGAGGACCGGGCTCACCTCGAGGGGCAAGGAGCGCTCCCGGACGCGGGCCCAGACGACGCAGCCGATGACCGCGCAGGCCGTGCTCAGGGCGGCGGCGTCGACCGCGCCGATGCGGAGCAGCGCGAAGGCGTTCAGCACCGAGGCGACGGCGGCGAGCTTGAGGGAGAGGGCCTGTCGTCCGATATCGTGATGCACCCAAACGGGTATATCACGGATGGGGCATATGTCGAGACTTGGACCTCCGGCCCAATAGGTTGTCGATATTGGCGATTTTCCCCGACAAGCGGCGGCGATGGAACTGAGCGCCATCGACGTCCAGGGAGTGGTGAAGCGCTTCGGCCCCTCCGCGGCGCTCGGGCCCCTGACGCTCTCGGTTCGCGAGCGGTCGACCCTCGCGCTCATCGGGCCCTCGGGCTCCGGCAAGTCCACGCTCCTCCGCCTGGTGATGGGGCTCGTCGAGCCCGACGAGGGAGTGATCTCAGTTCGCGGCCGGGTCGTCCGCAGGAGCGACGCAGCCCTGCGCCGGAAGATGGGCTACGTGCTGCAGGGGGGAGGGCTCTTCCCGCACCTGCGCGCGGCGGAGAACGTGACCCTCGTCGCTCGCACCTTGCGCCTCCCCGCCGAGCGCATCGCGCTGCGCCTCTCCGAGCTCGCGAGCCTGTGCCGGCTCGCCGAGGCGGTGCTCGGCCGCTACCCGGCCGAGCTCTCGGGCGGCCAGAGGCAGCGGGTGAGCCTCATGCGCGCCCTGATGCTCGACCCGGAGGTGCTGCTCCTCGACGAGCCGCTCGGGGCGCTCGACCCCGTCACCCGCTCCGAGCTCCAGGTGGACCTGCGCCGGATCTTCGACGAGCTCGGGAAGACGGTGTTGCTCGTCACCCACGACCTCGGCGAGGCCGCCTTCTTCGCCCACCGCGTGGCCCTTCTCCTCGACGGTCGCGTCGTCCAGGAGGGCACGCTGGCGGAGCTCGAGTCGGCACCCTCGAGCCCGTTCGTGAGCCGGTTCGTGCAGGCGCACCGCGAGGGCGGGGCGAACGGAGTGAAGCGGTGATCGCCACCCTCCTCGCTCTCGCCCTGGCCGCCCCCTTGGACGCCCCGACCGTGCGGGTGGCGTCGAAGAAGTTCACCGAGTCGGTGCTCCTCGCCGAGCTCGCCGCCGAGCTGGCCGAGATCGCCGGCGCCCGGGCGGTGCGAAGGGAGGAGCTCGGCGGGACGCGGGTGCTGTGGGAGGCGCTCCTGCGCGGGGACGTGGACCTCTACCCGGACTACACCGGCACGCTGTGGCGAGAGATCCTCGGGCGCGCCCCGGGGGACGCGGCGGAGCTCGAGCGCCTCCTCTCGCAGAAGGGCGTGGCGGTGACCCGTCCCCTCGGGTTCCAGGACTCCTACGCCATCGGGATGCGCCGCGCCCTGGCCGACCGGCTCGGGATCGAGACCGTGTCCGACCTGGCCCGCCACCCCGAGCTGCACCTCGCCTTCACCGACGAGTTCATGGATCGCGCCGAGGGCTGGCCCGCGTTGCGCGACCGCTACCGCCTCGCCCATCGCGGGGTCCGCGGCCTCGACCACGACATCGCCTACCGCGCCCTTTCGGCCGGCGAGATCGACGCCACCGACCTCTACACCACCGACGCCGAGATCCGGCGCTACGACCTCCGTGCGCTCGCGGACGACCGGCAAGCCTTCCCGGAGTACCAGGCTGTCCTCGTCTATCGCGCCGATCTGGCGGAGCGCGCTCCCCTGGCCCTCACCTCCATCCGGCGGCTCGAGGGGCGCATCTCGGCGCCACAGATGATCGCCATGAACGCCAGGGTGCGATTCGAGGGCGCACCGGCGGCGGAGGTGACGGCGGAATTCCTCGCCACCACCCTCGACCTCCACCCGACGGTGAGCGTCGCCGGCTTCTGGGCGCGCCTCCTGCAGCGCACCGAGGAGCACGTGCTGCTCGTCGCCATCGCGCTCTCCGCCGCGATGGCGGTGGCGATCCCGCTCGGCATCTGGGCCGCGCGCCGTCGCCGCGCCGGCAAGGTGATCCTGGGAGTGGTCGGGATCGTCCAGACCGTCCCCTCGCTCGCGCTCCTGGTCTTCATGATCCCGATCCTCGGCATCGGGGCCCGGCCGGCGGTGGCGGCCCTCGCCCTCTACGGCCTGCTCCCGGTGGTGCGGAACACGCACGCCGGCCTCGTCGGGATTCCCCCCGACCTGCGCGAATCGGCCGAGGCGCTCGGCCTCTCCCGCTTCGCCCGGCTGCGCCTCGTCGAGCTGCCACTCGCCTCTCCGTCGATCCTGGCCGGCGTGAAGACCTCGGCGGTCATCACCGTGGGCACCGCCACCCTGGGAGCGCTCGTCGGGGCCGGCGGTTACGGACAGCCCATCCTCACCGGCATCCGGCTCGCCTCCACCTCGCTCATCCTCGAGGGGGCAATCCCGGCGGCGCTCCTGGCGCTCGCTGTCCAGGGGCTCTTCGACCTCCTGGAACGCGCCCTCGTTCCTCGCGGCCTCACCCTCGCCGCCTCCGAGACCCGCTCGGGGTCCCGCTGAGGGCGGTCCCGGGCCAAGCCGAGAGGCCCGATCCACCCCGCGCGGGTCGGCGCCCATCCGTCAAAAGATGCTTAGATTCGCCGTGCAGGTCGCAACCGGGCGGCGAGGACGGCAGTGCGCAATGCACGCCCGGTTCGGGGCGAGGCGGGAAAAGGGCAGTCTTCACGGCCGCAGCCGACAGAGCTCCGCTTGGCCCGGGGCGTGCTCCTTACCTGCCCCGCAAACGACCCGGAGGGCCCCATGGCCGACGTCGCCATCATCCTCGCAGCGGCACTGTTCTTCGCGATCGCCATCGCCTACGTGGGCGGCTGCGAGAAGCTCTAGCAGGGCGCGAGCCCGGGCCGGAAGGGAGCCTTCATGACTTTGGAGTATGCCGTCGGCGTCGCGCTCACCGCGCTTCTCACCGCCTACCTCGTCTACGCGCTCGTTCGCCCCGAGCGCTTCTAGGGACCGCCATGACCGTGAACGGCTGGCTGCAGATCGGCCTCTTCTTCCTCGCCATCCTGGTGCTGACGAAGCCCGTCGGCCTCTACCTGCACCGGGTCTACGAAGGGGAGCGCCAGCCCCTGCCGCGCCTCCTCGGGCCGGTGGAGCGCTGGCTCTACCGGCTCCTGGGAGTCGATCCCGCCAAGGAGCAGGACTGGAAGGGCTACACGGTGGCCATGCTCCTCTTCAGCCTCTTCGGGCTCCTCGGGACCTACCTCATCCTGCGGCTGCAGGCGGTCCTTCCCCTCAACCCGAACAAAATGGCGGCCGTCGCCCCGGACCTGGCGCTCAACACCGCCGCGAGCTTCACCACCAACACCAACTGGCAGTCCTACTCGGGCGAGTCGACCATGGGCTACCTCGCCCAGATGGCCGGGCTCGCCTGGCACAACTTCACCTCGGCGGCAGTGGGGATCGGGATCGCCCTGGCGCTCGCTCGCGGCCTCACCCGCCGCCCGGGCCCGGAGGGCGCGAAGACCATCGGCAGCTTCTGGGTCGACCTGGTGCGGGGCACCCTCTACGTGCTCCTGCCGGTCTCGTTCCTCCTGGCCCTCTTCTTCGTCTCGCAGGGCGTGGTGCAGACGCTCGCGCCGAACGTCGAGATCCAGACGGTCGAGGGAGCGAAGCAGGTCATCACGCTCGGACCGGTCGCCTCCCAGGAGGTGATCAAGATGTTCGGGACCAACGGCGGCGGCTTCTTCAACGCCAACAGCGCGCACCCCTTCGAGAACCCCACCCCGCTCTCGAACTTCGTGCAGCTCATCCTCATCTTCGCCATCCCCGCCGGCCTCACCTACACCTTCGGGAAGATGGCCCGAGACACCCGCCAGGGCTGGGCGCTCTTCGCCGCCATGGCGGTGTTGTGCACCACGGGCGTGGCAGTCGCCTACGGGGCCGAATCGCACCACAACCCGGCCCTGGCCGGCCTCGCCGTAAACGACCAGGCCGGCAACACCGAGGGGAAGGAGGTCCGCTTCGGCATCGCCCAGTCCGCGCTCTTCGCCACCGTCACCACCGACGCCTCCTGCGGTGCGGTGAACGCGATGCACGACAGCTTCACCCCCATCGGCGGGCTCGTCCCGCTCGTGAACATGCAGCTCGGAGAGGTGATCTTCGGCGGCGTCGGGGCCGGCCTCTACGGGATGCTCGTGATGGCGGTGCTCACCGTCTTCATCGCCGGCCTGATGGTGGGCCGCACTCCCGAGTACCTGGGAAAGAAGATCGAGGGAAAGGAGATGAAGCTCGCCGTCCTCTACATCCTCGTCTTCCCGCTGGTGGTGCTCACCCTGGCGGGCTGGTCGGCGGTGGTCCCCTACGGGACCTCCTCGCTCAACAACGGCGGCCCGCACGGCCTCTCGGAGCTGCTCTACGCCTTCACCAGCGGCGCCGCCAACAACGGCTCCGCCTTCGCCGGCCTGAACGCCAACACCAAGTTCTGGAACCTCGCCCTGGCCCTCGACATGCTCGCCGGCCGCTTCCTCATGATCGTGCCGGCCATGGGTATCGCCGGCGCCATGATCGGGAAGAAGTCGGTGCCCTCCGGCCCCGGCACCTTCCCCACCGACGGCCCCACCTTCGTGGCGCTGCTCGTCTCGGTGGTGATCATCGTCGGGGCGCTCACCTACTTCCCGGCCCTGTCGCTCGGCCCGGTGCTCGAGCACTTCGCCTCCCTCCAGGGAAAGCTCTTCTAGCCATGGCCCCCAAGACCCGGCAGTCGTCCATCTTCGACGCGCAGATCCTCCGGCAGGCGGCGATCGAGAGCCTGAAGAAGCTCGATCCGCGGCTGGTGGCGAAGAACCCGGTGATGTTCGTGGTGGAGGTGGGGAGCCTGCTCACCACGCTCCTTTGGCTCCGCGACCGGATCTTCCACCCGGCGGGGGCCGCGCCCGGCTGGTTCACCCTCACCGTCAGCCTGTGGCTGTGGTTCACGGTCGTGTTCGCGAACCTGGCCGAGGCGGTGGCCGAGGGGCGCGGCAAGGCGCAGGCCGACGCCCTGCGGAAGATGCGTCGGGACGTGACCGCCCGCAAGGTCGTGAATGGGCGCGAGGAACGCGTCTCGGCCTCGTCGCTCCGCAAGGGAGACGTGGTGGTGGTGGAGGCGGGGGAGATGATCCCCGGCGACGGCGAGATCACCGAGGGCGTCGCCTCGGTGAACGAGTCGGCCATCACCGGCGAGTCGGCGCCGGTCATCCGCGAGTCGGGCGGCGACCGGAGCGCGGTGACCGGGGGAACCACGGTCCTCTCCGACCGCATCGTGGTCCGCATCACCGTCAACCCCGGCGAGTCCTTCCTCGACCGCATGATCGGCCTGGTGGAGGGGGCGTCGCGCCAGAAGACGCCGAACGAGATCGCCCTCCACATCCTCCTGGTGGGCCTCACCCTCATCTTCCTCTTCGCCTGCGTCACCCTGGTGCCGCTGGCCGCCTACTCGGGCATCTCGCTCTCGGTGACCGCCATCGTGGCGCTGCTCGTCTGCCTCATCCCCACCACCATCGGCGGGCTCCTCTCCGCCATCGGCATCGCCGGGATGGATCGCCTGCTGCGCAAGAACGTGCTGGCGATGAGCGGGCGCGCCGTCGAGGCCGCCGGGGACGTCGACGTCCTCTTGCTCGACAAGACCGGCACCATCACCCTCGGCAACCGCATGGCGACCGAGTTCCTGCCCGCTCCGGGCGTGCGGGTGGAGGACCTCGCCGACGCCGCCCAGCTGGCCAGCCTGGCCGACGAGACTCCCGAGGGGCGCTCCATCGTGGTGCTCGCGAAGGAGCGCTTCAACTTGCGCGGGCGCGAGCTCCACGGTGAGGCCAAGTTCGTGGCCTTCAGCGCCCAGACCCGGATGAGCGGCTGCGACGTGGGCGGCCGGGTCATCCGCAAGGGGGCGATGGACGCAGTGGCGAAGCACGTGGCCGCCCTGAACGGGAGCATGCCCCCGGAGCTCCTGGCCGCCTCCGGTCGAATCAGCGACTCGGGCGGGACGCCGCTCGCCGTCTCCGACGGCCCCCGGGTGCTGGGGGTGGTCGAGCTGAAGGACGTCGTGAAGGGCGGGATCAAGGAGAGGTTCGAGCGCTTCCGGGCCATGGGCATCCGCACGGTGATGATCACGGGCGACAACCCCCGCACCGCCGCCGCCATCGCTCGCGAGGCGGGGGTGGACGACTTCCTCGCCGAGGCCACGCCCGAGGCCAAGATGCGCCTCATCCAGGAGCAGCAGGGGCTCGGGAAGCTCGTGGCCATGACCGGCGACGGGACCAACGACGCGCCGGCGCTCGCGCAGGCCGACGTGGGGGTCGCCATGAACACCGGGACCCAGGCCGCCAAGGAGGCCGGGAACATGGTGGACCTCGACTCCAATCCCACCAAGCTCCTCGAGGTGGTCGAGGTGGGCAAGCAGCTCCTCATGACGCGGGGGACGCTCACCACCTTCTCCATCGCCAACGACGTCGCCAAGTACTTCGCCATCCTGCCGGCGCTCTTCGTGGCCGCCTACCCGGAGATGGCTCCCCTCGACGTCATGCACCTCGCCTCTCCCTACAGCGCCATCCTCTCCGCGGTGATCTTCAACGCCGTCATCATCGTGCTCCTCATCCCGCTGGCGCTCCGCGGGGTGCGCTACCGGCCGCTCGGCGCCGCCGCGGTGCTGCGCCGCTCGCTGCTCGTCTACGGGCTCGGCGGGGTGGTGGCCCCGTTCATCGGCATCAAGCTCATCGACCTGGCGCTGGCGGCGGCCGGGATCGTCTGAGGAGGGACCCGACCATGCGCGAAAACCTGCTCCCGGCGCTCCGCGCCACCGTGGTGACGCTCCTCCTCACCGGAGTCGCCTACCCGCTCGCCGTCACCGGGGTCGCCCGGATCCTCTTCCCGCACCGCTCCGCCGGCAGCCTGGTCGTCGGGGAGGGGAACCGGGTGGTGGGCTCCGAGCTCCTCGCCCAGGGGTTCTCCGACCCCGCCTACTTCCAGCCGCGGCCGTCGGCGGCCGGCGACAAGGGCTACGACCCCATGGCCTCCGGTGGCTCGAACCTGGGCCCGACCTCGAAGAAGCTCCGCGACCAGGCGGCCCAGGCGACCGAGAAGCTCGCCAAGGAGAACCCGGACTCCCGCGAGCCCGTCCCGGTGGAGCTCGTCACCGCCTCGGGGAGCGGGCTCGACCCGCACCTCTCGCCCCGGGCAGCGTACTGGCAGGTGCCGCGGGTGGCCCGGGCGCGGGGGGTCATCGAGGCCCGGGTGCGCGCGGCGGTGGATGACGCGATCGAGGGTCGCGACCTCGGCATGCTAGGCGAGCCGAGAGTGAACGTGCTCCTGCTCAACCTCGCCATCGACCGCCAGTTTGGGCGCCCGGCCATCGCGGGTTCGGGTTATCACTAGGCCGTGCCCGGCGGGCGGCAGCGTCCCGAGGACTTCCTGGAGCTGGTGGAGCGCGGCCGGCGCGGTCGCCTCAAGCTCTACATCGGGTTTGCCGCCGGGGTGGGCAAGACCTGGCGGATGCTGGAGGAGGCCCACGCCCTGCGCAAGCGCGGGATCGACGTGGTGGGTGCCCTCATCGAGACGCACAGCCGGGCGGAGACCGAGGCGCTCATCGGCGACCTGGAGGTGGTGCCGCGCCGCCGCCTCGAGTACCGCGGGGTGGTGGTGGAGGAGATGGACCTCGACGCGGTCCTGGCGCGGCGGCCCACCGTGGCCGTCGTCGACGAGATCCCGCACACCAACGTCCCGGGGTCGAGGAACCGCAAGCGCTACCAGGACGTTCTCGACCTCCTGGTCGCCGGCATCAACGTCATCGGGGCGCTCAACATCCAGCACCTGGAGAGCCTGAACGACCTCGTGCAGCGCAACACCGGCGTCCAGGTGCGCGAGACCGTTCCCGACTCCTTCCTGGAGCAGGCGGACCAGGTGGTGAACCTAGACCTCGCGGTCGAGGACCTCCTCGACCGGCTGCGGGCGGGGAAGATCTACCCCGCCGAGCGGATTCCCTGGGCCCTCGAGCACTTCTTCCAGGACGGGAACCTCGCCACCCTGCGGGAGCTCTCCCTGCGCGAGGTGGCGCAGAGCCTGGACCGCAGCCAGGCGCGCCAGCCGTCGAGCGCCCCGGGAGCGCCGGCGCCGGGCCGGGTGATGGTGTGCCTCTCCTCCAACCCGCCGCACGCCGCCACGCTCCTGCGGAGGGGCTCGCGCATGGCGGGGCGCCTCAACACCGACTGGTACGTGGTCTACGTCGAGACGCCGCGCGAGGCGCCGGACAAGATCGACGCGGAGGCGCAGCGCCGGCTGCACGCCAACATGGAGAAGGCGCGCGAGCTCGGGGGCGAGTTCGTGCGCCTGCGCTCGGCTGTCCCCGCCGACGCCCTCCTCGACTTCGCCCGCACCCACCGGGTGAGCGACCTGGTGGTGGGGCGCACCGAGGAGCCGTGGTGGCGGAGGCTCCTGCGCCTCTCGGTGGTGGACAAGCTCGTCGACGGCAGCGCCGGCATCGACCTGCACATCGTCTCCTTCGAGGAGGAGGCGCACCCGTGACCCTGCGCCGCCGGCTGCTCCTCGCCCAGGCGCCGCTCGCCACCGCGCTCGTGCTGGTGGGGGCGGCCTCCCTGCGCACCGTCACCTTCCTGGGGGAGAGCTCCGAGAACATCCTCAAGGACAACTACCGGAGCGTGCTGGCCGCCCAGCGGATGAACGGCGCCCTCGACGTCCTCGACCGGGACGCGCTGGCGCGCGCCATGGGTCGCGGGGGCGCCGCGCAGGATGCCACCGCCCGCCAGCACTTCGAGTCCGAGCTCAGGGTCCAGGAGGGGAACATCACCGAGCCGGGCGAGGCCGAGGCGACGAGGGACCTGCGCACCGCCTGGGAGAAGTACCAGCAGGCGCTCGCCTCCGCCGGGTCGTCCCGGGAGCCCATCGCCGCCTACCTGGACTCGGTGCACGGCGCCTCGATGACGGTCCGCGGGGCGACCGACGAGGTGCTCGCCATCAACCAGGACGCCATGGTCCGCAAGAGCAATCTGGCGCGGCGCACCTCCGACCGGCTCCTCTACCTCATGGTGGCGGCCACGCTGGCCGCGCTCGGCCTCGGCCTCCTCTCCTCCACCACCCTCACCGCCCGCATCGTGCGGCCGGTGTCGGTGCTCTCGCAGGCGGTGCGACGCTTCGGCGAGGGCGACCTGGAGGCGCGCGTCCGCCCGAAGGGACAGGACGAGATCGCCGAACTGGGCCGGGAGTTCGACACCATGGCCGACCGGCTCGAGGAGTACCGCAAGAGCTCGCTCGGCGACCTCCTCCAGGCCCAGCAAGCTTCCCAGGCGGCCATCGACAGCCTTCCCGACCCGGTGCTGGTGGTGGACACCGAAGGGGTCGTCCTGAACCTCAATCAGGCGGCGGAGGCGCTGCTCCGGCTCCCGCCGGGGGAGGGGGTCGGCAAGCCCCTGCACTCGCTCGACCCGGCGCTGCGCGAGCGGCTGGAGGCGGTGCGCGCCCACGTGCTCGAGGGGAAGGGGGCGGTGGTCCCGCGCGGCTTCGAGGAGGCGGTTCGTGTCGAGCTGCCCGACGGGCCGCGCCGGCTCCTGCCGCGCGCCACCGCGCTCTACTCGGCCGAGGGGACGGTGACCGGCGTCACCATCGTGCTGCAGGACGTGACGCGCCTCATGCGCTTCGACGAGCTGAAGAACGATCTGGTGGCGACCGTGGCCCACGAGTTCCGGACGCCGCTCACCTCGCTCCACATGGCCATCCACCTGCTCGCCGAGGAGGCCGCCGGCCCGCTCACCGAGAGCCAGGCCGATCTCACCCAGGCCGCCCGCCAGGACTGCGAGCGACTGCAGGCCATCGTCGACGACATCCTCGACCTCTCGCGCATCCAGGCCGGCCGCATCGAGCTGCACGCGAAGCCCATCGACGCGCGCTGGCTGACGGCGCAGGCGGCGGCGGGGGTCGAGCCGTCGGCGCGCGCCTCCGGCATCGCGCTCGTGGTCGAGTCCCCGGACGAGCCCTTGCCGGTGCACGCCGACCCGGAGCGCGTCGACGTGGTGCTCACCAACCTCCTCGGGAACGCGGTGCGCCACACCCCGGAGGGCGGCCGCATCACCGCGCGGGTGAAGGCGCACGGGCCGGCGGTCCGCTTCGAGGTGGAGGACAACGGCTCGGGAATCCCGCGCCAGTACCAGGAGCGCATCTTCGAGCGGTTCTTCCAGGTGCCCGGCGGGAAGCGCGGCGGCGTCGGCCTCGGGCTCTACATCTCGCGCGAGATCGTGCGCGCCCACGGCGGAGACATGGGGGTGGAGAGCGACGAGGGCAAGGGCAGCACCTTCTGGTTCACCCTGCCCGCGGCCATCGCCGCCCCCGGGGCCTAGCGACCGTACTTCTTCCGCTTGCGCCACAGGGTCGAGGCGTCGAGCCCCAGGATGCGGGCCGCCTCCTCCTGGGTGGCGGTGCGGGCCAGCACCCGCAGGATGTGCTCGCGCTCGATGTCGTCGACCGAGTAGTCCCCTCCCAGCGTCGGGATCCCGGTGGCGTGCCCGGCCATGCGCTCGGGGAAGCTCTCGGGCTCGAGCACCTGGCCCGGCGAGAGGATCACGGCGCGCTCGATGGCGTTGCGGAGCTCGCGCACGTTGCCGGGCCAGGGCCAGGCGAGCAGCATCCGGGCGGCGGCGGGGGAGAGCTCCGGAGGGGCGCGCCGGGCCTGCCGGGCGAAGAAGGCGATGAAGCCGCGGGCGAGCGCCACGATGTCCTCGGGCCTCTCCCGCAGCGGGGGAACGGTCACCTCGACCACGTTGAGCCGGTAGAGGAGGTCCTCCCGGAAGCGCCCCTCCTTCACGTCCGACTCCAGGTCGCGGTTGGTGGCGGCGACGATGCGAACGTCGGCGGTGCGGGTGCGGTTCTCGCCCACGCGCTCGAAGCGCTTCTCCTGGAGGAAGCGGAGGAGCTTCGCCTGCAGGCCGGGCGAGATCTCGCCCACCTCGTCGAGGAAGACCGTCCCGCCCTCCGCCGCCTCGACGCGCCCCTCCTGGTCGCGCACCGCCCCGGTGAAGGCGCCGCGCGCGTGTCCGAAGAGCTCGCTCGCCAACAGCTCCTCCGAGAGCGTCGGGCAGTTCACCACCACGAAGGGGTGGTCGCGCCGGGGACTGGTGGCGTGGATGCTGCGCGCCAACAGCCCCTTCCCGGTCCCGTTCTCGCCGCGCAGGAGCACGGCGACGTCGTGCGCGCCGGTGCGGGTGAGCGTCTCGAGCACGCTGCGCATCCGCGGAGAGTTCGACTCGAGCTGCGCCTCCGGGGCCGCCTCGGCGAGGCGACTCTCCAGGTCCACCACCCGCATGGACGCAGCGCGGCGCTCCCGCGCCGCCTCCACCTGGTGGCGGATCTGTGCGGGAGTGAAGGGCTTCGGCAGGTAGTCCTTCGCCCCCCGCTTGATCGCCTCCACCGCGGTGTCGAAGGTGGCGTAGGCGGTGACCACCACGATGTCGAGCCCGGGGCGCTCGGCGAGGAGCTTCGGCACGAGGTCGAGGCCGCTCTCGTTCCCGAGGCGGAGGTCGCAGAAGGCGAGGTCGTAGGGAGCGAAGCGCAGCGCCTCCAGAGCGGCGGCCCCGGTGGTCGCCTTCTGGACGCGACAGCCGGCGCCCTCGAGGCAGAGGGCCAGCGTGTCGCGAATGTTCGGCTCGTCGTCGACGACGAGAACGCGCATCGCCGGAGGGGATGGCTCCGTCACGGCTTCGGCAGGCATGAGTCCCTCTCTCGCAGACTAGCCACGCTAGCGGCTTTCGTGCCAGCAGCACCTAGGGTGGCCGACCCTTCGGGCTTGTTTCCCCTGGGTTTCTCCCGGCTGGCGGCCGCGTCCCCGCTTGCTCGCAAACCGCGCACAGCCCTGACGGGAAACGAGCAGGAGGGGTTTGCAGATTGCACGCCGCGGAATCGGCGGGCTTGCATGTCGCACGGTTGCGCGGTCGTTGGGGGTAGCATGGCGGGTCGGCGGGGGTCCCGGAGCCCTCGCGCCGCGGGGCATGGTCGGTGCAGCTGCCGGCGCCGCGCCGAGAACTCCTGACGGGGGCGAGATGACCGCGGACAACCTGAAGACCTTCATCCTGGGCAAGCCGCGCGACGTCAAGGACCCGAAGACCTACCACCACATCTCCCTCATCGCCTTCCTCGCCTGGGTGGGCCTGGGCGCGGACGGGCTCTCCTCCTCCTCCTACGGCCCCGACGAGTCCTACCGGGCGCTCGGCCAGCACCACTGGATGGCCGTGGGGCTCGCGCTCGCCACCGCCTTCACGGTCTTCATCATCTCCTACGCCTACTCCCGCATCATCGAGCACTTCCCCTTCGGCGGCGGCGGGTACGTGGTGGCGACGAAGCTCCTCGGCCCCCGCTTCGGGGTCGTCTCCGGCTCCGCGCTCCTCGTCGACTACGTGCTCACCATCTCCACCTCCATCGCCGCCGGCGCCGACGCCACCTTCAGCTTCCTGCCCCCGAGCTGGCAGTCGTGGAAGCTGGTGGTGGAGTTCACGGCCATCGCCTGCCTGACGGTGCTGAACCTCCGGGGCGTGAAGGAGTCGGTCTCGATCCTCGCCCCCATCTTCGTGCTCTTCCTCATCACCCACACCATCCTCATCGGCGGGGTCATCCTGTTGCGCGCCGGCGAGCTCCCCGCCGTGGCGAGGGAGGTGAACGGTCAGTACCACAGCACGGTGGCCCTGCTCGGCTGGGGCGGGATGGCGGCGCTCTTCCTGCGCGCCTACTCCATGGGCGCCGGCACCTACACCGGCATCGAGGCGGTCTCGAACGGCCTGCAGATCATGCGCGAGCCCAAGGTCCAGACGGCGAAGAAGACCATGCTCTATATGGCGACCTCGCTCGCCATCACCGCCGGAGGCATCACCCTCTGCTACCTCCTCGTGCGCGCCAACCCGGTCGAGGGCAAGACGATGAACGCCGTCCTGGTGGAGGCCTTCGCCGGGCGCTGGGGACCAGGGGGACGGTTCTTCATCTGGCTCACCCTCGGGGCGGAGACCGCCCTCCTCTTCGTCGCCGCCCAGGCCGGCTTCATCGACGGTCCGCGCGTCATGTCCAACATGGCGAACGACTCCTGGCTGCCGCACCGCTTCGGTCAGCTCTCGAACCGCCTCTCGATGCAGGACGGCATCCTGCTCATCTCGGCGGCCTCCATCGGCACCCTGCTCTACACCCGCGGCGACACGAGCACGCTCGTGCTCATGTACTCCATCAACGTGTTCCTCACCTTCTCGCTCTCCGAGATGGGGATGGTCCGCTACTGGATCCGCGAGCGGACGAAGTACCCCGACTGGTACCGGCACATCGTCATCCACATCATCGGCCTCGTCCTCTGCCTCTCCATCCTGGTGGTGGCGGTGGCGGAGAAGTTCGCCGAGGGAGGGTGGATCACGCTCGTCACCACCGCCATCCTCATCGGCCTGGCCTTCCTCATCCGGAGGCACTACGTGGGAGTGAGGAAGAGCCTGCGGCGGCTCGACGAGATCATGACCGGGCTGCCGGTCCAGGGCACCGCCGAGGTGAGGCCCCTCGACCCGAAGCAGCCGACCGCCGCGCTCATGGTGGGCAGCTACAGCGGCCTCGGCATCCACCAGATCCTGACGCTCCAGCGCATCTACCCCGGCCACTACAAGAACCTCATCTTCCTCTCGGTGGGGGTGATCGACTCCGCCAGCATGAAGGGGGTGGAGGAGGTGGAGGTGGTGCGGCGGCGCACCGAGGAGGGCCTGAAGCGCTACGTCGACCTGGCGCAGCGGCTGGGCTACGCGGCCGACTACCGGATGGCGATCGGGACCGAGGCGGTGGCCGACGGCGTCGCGCTGTGCCGGGAGGTGGTGAAGGAGTTCCCGCGCGCGGTGTTCTACGCCGGGAAGCTGGTGTTCGAGCGGGAGCGCTGGTTCCAGGGGCTCCTCCACAACGAGACCGCCTACCAGCTCCAGCGCCGCCTCCAGTTCGCTGGCCTCAATGCCATGGTCCTTCCGGTGCGCGTGCGCGCCGACGAGGACGAGGCGGTGGCGAGCTAGGCTCGCGCCCCGCGCGCCTAGCGATCCTCGCCCGGACCCGGCTCCGCCCGGGCCGCCGGGTGGCCGAGCGCGTCGGCGGTCCTCACCATGCGGCGGTAGGCGCCGAGCTCGAGGGCGAGGACCACCGGGATGGCGACGAGGAGCGCCAGGGTGCCCCCGAAGGCGAGCGCCCGGACCCAGCTCGCGCACCGGTCCGGCCACGCGATCGCGAAGGCGGAGAGCCCGACCACCAACGGCAACCCGAGCGTGAGAAGGGAGCGCTCCCCGCGGAGCCCCTGGTAGCGCTGGTGGGCGCGGAGGAGGTCGCGCACCGCCTCCTCGCTGCCGGGCGGGACCCGGAACTGGACGACGTCGCGCCCTGCGAGTGCCTTCACGCGCGTTTCTCTCGCAGCATCCATGCCAACCGGCGGCCCTGCCGCCGCGGTCCGGGAGGGCCCCTATGCCCCGGGAATCGACGGGTTTCCGCGCTCCGCCCGAGGAGGCAGGGACTCGCGTCCTGCAAGGTGCAAGGAGCGAGCGGTGACGCCGCCCGAGTCTTTTCACGCACCGGGCAGGGTGGTAGTGTCCGCGGCCTTCGAGGCGGGCGGCCCCAAAGGGGGAATGCGAATGGGCAAGGACCCATCGCCAGGGGGCGGAAGACCACCCGGGGCAAAGGCGCCGAACGGCGCCGGGGCGCCGAGCGGGCTCGCGGCGCGCCTCAAGCGAGTCGTCGTCGGAGCCCCCCGCGACATCGAGGATCCGCACACCTACCACGCCATCTCGCTCGTCGCCTTCCTCGCCTGGGTCGGGCTGGGCGCCGACGGCCTCTCCTCCTCCTCCTACGGTCCGGACGAGGCCTACCGCGCGCTCGGCAGCCACACGCACCTCGCCGTCGCGCTCGCTCTCGCCACCGCCCTCACGGTGGTGGTGATCTCGGTCGCCTACTCCCGCATCATCGAGCGCTTCCCGTTCGGCGGCGGTGGTTACGTGGTCGCCTCGCACCTGCTCGGGCCCCGCTGGGGGGTGGTGTCGGGCTCCGCGCTGCTCGTCGACTACGTCCTCACCATCTCGGTCTCCATCGCCTCCGGAGGCGATGCGGTCTTCAGCTTCCTGCCGGTCTCGGCGGCGCCGCTCAAGCTCCCCATCGAGGTGGTCGCCATCCTGGTGCTGGTCGCACTGAACCTGCGCGGGGTGAGGGAGTCGGTGACCGTGCTCACCCCCGTCTTCGGGCTCTTCCTCGCGACGCACGCGGTGCTCATCCTCGGCGGCATCGGCTCCCACCTCCCGCAGGTGCCGTCGGTCGCGCGGGAGGTCGGAGGCGGGTTCCGGGACGGGCTCGCGAACGTGGGCGCCGTCGGGCTCTTCGCCATCTTCCTCAAGGCGTACTCGATGGGCGGCGGGACCTACACCGGCATCGAGGCGGTCTCGAACGGCATCCAGATCATGAGGGAGCCCAAGGTCCAGACCGCGAAGCGCACCATGGTACTCATGGCGGTCTCGCTCTCCATCACCGCAGGCGGGATCCTCCTTTGCTACCTCCTCTTCCGCGCCGTGCCGGTGGAGGGCAAGACGATGAATGCCGTCCTGCTCGAGAACTTCTCCGGCTCCTGGCGCCCGGGCGGGCTTCCCGTCGGGAGCGCCTTCGTGGTCGTCACGCTGGTGTCGGAGGCGGCGCTGCTCTTCGTCGCCGCCCAGGCCGGATTCATCGACGGCCCTCGCGTGATGGCCAACATGGCCGCCGACTCCTGGTGGCCGCATCGCTTCGCGCAGCTCTCCGGTCGCCTCACCATCAAGGACGGGGTGCTGCTCATGGGAGGAGCGTCGCTGCTCACCCTTCTCTACACCCGCGGCAGCATCACCGCCCTGGTGACGATGTACTCCATCAACGTCTTCGTGACCTTCTCGCTCTCCCAGGCGTCGATGGTGCGCCTGTGGCTCGGCAAGAAGGAGGAGGCGGGCAGGAAGCGCGGCCTGGCGGTGCACGGCGTGGCGCTCGCCCTCTGCCTCTCCATCCTCGGCGGCACCGTCTACGAGAAGGGCGAGGAGGGAGGGTGGGTGACGATCGCCGTCACCGCCATGGTGGTCGCCCTGTGCTTGGTCATCCACCGCCACTACGTGGGCGTGCAGGCGAACCTGAAGCGGCTCGACTCCATCATGGAGGCCCTCCCGCAGAGGGGATCGCCCGCGCCGCTCCCCGTCGACCCCCGGACGCCCACCGCGGTCCTGCTGGTGGGCGGCTACGGCGGCCTCGGGATCCACGCCCTCCTGAGCGTGCAGCGAACCTTCGTCGGCCACTTCCGCAACGTCCTCTTCGTGGGGGTGGGCGTCATCGACTCGGCGGCGATGAAGGGGGTGGAGGAGGTGGACCGCGTCCGCCTGCGCACCGATCAGTCGCTGCAGCAGTACGTGGCGCTGGCGCACCGGCTCGGCATCCCCGCCGACTACCGCATGGCGGTGGGGACCGAGGCGGTGAGCGAGGCAGAGAAGCTCTGCGCCGCCATCGCCGGGGAGTTCCCGAAGGCCGTCTTCTTCGCGGGCAAGCTGGTCTTCGAGCGCGAGCGCTGGTACCAGCGCTTCCTTCACAACGAGACTGCCTACCAGATCCAGCGCCGTCTGCAGTTCGCCGGGATGAACGCCATGGTGCTGCCGGTGCGCATCCTCGAGACCGGCAGCGGCAACGCGGCGTAGGGCGCGAGGGTAGGCCACGACGACGGGACAAGCCCCCCGGGGAGCGGATCTTCGCCCGTCGCGTCGGGGACTTGGCGATCGGCGGCGCGCGGGCGATCCCGAAAAACGCAGCCCCCCCCTTTCCACGGCCGAGAAAACGGCGTAGCGTTTTTGCCGTAGCGAACACCGAACGAGGAGGCCGAGATAGCGGAACCGTCGCAACAAACGACAGACTCGCAGTCTCTGCCGGCCTAGTGCCGGACCCGCGCTCGCCCGAGAGCGCTCCAGCCACGAAGAGACGAGGCCCCCGAGTGGGCCTCGTCTCGTGTCGGGCATCCCCCTAGCGACGGACGAGCACCTACCGGCGGAGCCGGGACCGGACCTCCTCCGCGAAGGCGGCGGGGTCCTCGGGCGTTACCACCACCCTCCCGCCGTCGGTCTCGAGCAGCACCGCACCGCCGCGGCGCCAGGCGTAGAGCCGGAAGGAGCCGAGCGCCGGCCCCTTGAACTCGCCGAAGGCGAAGCGGCCTGCCGCCGTGCCGCGCGTCCGCACCCATCCGCGCCGCTGCTCGGCGGTGAGGGGGGTGGCGTCGCGGATGGAGTCGAGGGGGATCACGACGGGCCCGAGCCAGCGCCGCTCGATGCGCACCGCGTCGTCGTCGACGCGCACCGAGAGGGGCGCCCGGCCGAACACGCTCCACCCCACCCCGAACGCGAGGAGGGCGACCGCCACCGCCGCCAGCGCCGGGGGGAGCCAGGCCCGCCGGGCGGACGCTCCCGCCCCCCCGGCGGGAAGCTCGGCGACCGCGCGCGGCGCCCGGGCGAGCACCGCCTCGACGAACCGCCCCGGCGGCTCGGGGGAGAGGACGAAGCGCCCCCGGGTGGTGCCGACGAGGACGAGCCCCTTCGTCCGGGTGGCGTAGAGCCGGAAGGAGCCGAGGGCGCGGCCCCAGAAGCGCCCGTAGTACCCGCAGAACCCGCTCGTCCCCCACACCCGGGTGCACCCGCGCAAGGCGCCGTCCGGGAGCGCGGCCACGGCGCGGATCTCGCCGAGCGGGATCCGGATCGAGAGGAGCGGACGCTCGACGAGCAGCTGGCCGGCGGTGAGCGAGAAGCGGCGCGGCGCCAGGGCCCAGGAGAGGGCCAGGACGGCCGGCACCGCGAGTGCCGGGAGCAGGGCGGGCCAGGCGGGGAGGCCGCTCTCGCGGATGGGCCCGGCCCACCAGAGCGCGAGGGCGCACGCCCCCAGGGCGACGGCGGCGGCGAGGAAGGTGGAAATGCGCAGCGAGCGGTCCCAGGGAGAGTCGAAGACCATGGGTTCCTCCGCTCCCCCTCCGCCCGGGGAGAGCATGGCCGCGGGCGACCCGAACCGCAAACCCGCCGCTCCGCCGAAAGGGGCCCCCTCGAGCCGGGGCCCGGCGGCCGTTTCACTCCCGCGGGTGACACCCCACGCAGAATCGCTTCTCCACCGGGCCGCTCATCGGTCCGGCCAGGTGGAAGGTCTCCTTCGACGCCGGGTCGTGGCAGCTCAGGCACGTCACCGTCTCGTCGACGAGGACGAGCGCGGAGTTGAACTTCTCGGGGTCGCGGCGCAGGTTCGGGTGCAGGACCGGCTGGTAGGGGACGTCGAACACGTGGCCGTTGCGGGCGTCGGGGACCTCGGGCGTGCGGCTCCCGTCGTGACACCTGAGACAGTCGCTCGAGCGCGCCGCGCGCCGGTCCTTCACTCCCTCGAGCCTGCAGGGTTCCACCTTCCTCGCCTCCGGGGCCGGCTCCACCACCTCGTACTGCATGGGCTTCCCCGGCTCGACGACGATCCGCACCTGCCGACTCGGGGAGGCTCCCTCCGCCGCCGGCGCGGGCGGGTCGGACGCCCAGGCGCTGGCGGCGACGACGACACCGACGAGGATGGGAAGGACGCGCATGCTCACCTCGCGCTCAGTGTAGTGCCGCGAGGCTCCGGGGCCAGGATCTCGCCCCCGTGGGCGAGTGGGAGGAGGTGGGCAGCGCGGAGAATCGCCTCCGATCCCGGGTCCCTGGGGAGGAGCGGCGCCGACGGGCGCGCCGCCTCCAGGGGGTCGTCCCGGCCGGCCCCCCCACCTTCGAGGGCCGGACCGGCGGCGCACTTCTCCCCCTCGCACCCGCCGCCGTCCCCGAACCCCGGGACGAAGGGCCGGCGAGAACCCCCTTCTTTCCTCGCGGCGCGGGCGGTGGCGGGATGCTAAAATACGAGCAATCGCTCGCTTTGGCGGGTCCCCTCTCTAGAGCCTCCATGGTCCGACGCATCCGCACCACGCCTCGCAAGGAGCCGGCACAGGAGCGGTCGCGCGTCACCTACGACGCCATCGTCGCCGCCACCGCCCGCGTCCTGGTGAAGGACGGGTACGACGCCCTCACCACCAACCGGGTCGCTCGCGAGGCGGGGGTGAGCGTCGGATCCCTCTACCAGTACTTCCCGGGCAAGGAAGCCCTGGTGGCGGCGGTGATGGAGCAGCACGCGGCGCGGATGCAGGCGCACATCGAGGAGCGCCTCCTGCACGTCGGCGCCTCCGGCCCGCTGGAGGCGGCCACCGAGATGATCCGGGCCATGCTGGAGGCGCAGCGCAAGGAGCCGCGCCTGCACCGGGCGCTCGCCGAGCAGGTTCCGCGCATCGGGGCCCTGCGGCGCCTGCACGAGCTCTACGGTCGGTACGAGCGCCTCATCGCCGCCTGGATGGAGGCGAACCGGGACCACATCGAGGTGAAGGACGTCGAGATCGCCGCCTTCGTGCTGGTGGCGGCGGTCGAGGGGCTCGTGAACCGCGTCCTCCTCGACCGCCCGGAGCTCGTCTCCACCGGGAAGATCGAGGAGCACATCCTCCGGCTCGCGCTCGCCTACGTGGCGCCGTCGCTCGTGGCGCGCGTCTCCGCCGAAGGCGGCCTGGCGGGCAAGTCCCCGGCCTAGGGCCTTCCCTCGCTCGCGAGGCAGAGCGCTTCTGCGAGTGCAGCTCCCACGCCCTCGAGACCCGCGGTCCCCGGTCGACAGCGGTCGGGGGGCGTGCTTATCTCCGGCGCGGAGAGCGGAACCGATGGAGCTCCTCGAAGGCTACGCCGCCGTCGCTGCGGCGCTCCGCTCCGCCGCCGGGCTCGTCGTGGCCACCGGGGCGGGAATGGGGATCGACTCCGGGCTGCCGGACTTCCGCGGAGAGCGGGGGTTCTGGAAGGCCTACCCCATGTACGAGCGGCTGGGGATCTCCTTCGTCGACGCGGCGAACCCGGAGCGCTTCGAGGAGGACCCGGAGTTCGGATGGGGGTTCTACGGCCACCGGCTGGGGCTGTACCGCGCCACCGAACCGCACCGCGGCTACGCCCTCCTGCGGCGCTGGATCGAGCGCTTCCGCCTGCCCTGGTTCGCCGTCACCTCCAACGTCGACGGCCAGTTCCAGAAGGCGGGATTCGACGAGTCCCGCCTGGTGGAGGTTCACGGTTCGATCCACCACCTCCAGTGCACCGCTCCCTGCAGCGACGACATCTGGGAGAACCGCGAGGAGGTCGAGGTCGACCTCGGCTCGATGCGCGCCCGGGGGTTGCCGCGCTGCCGCCACTGCCCTCGCGTGGCCCGCCCCAACATCCTCATGTTCGGCGACGGATCCTGGGTGCCGCACCGCAGCCACGACCAGCAGCGGCGCTTCGACGCCTTCCTGGAGGAACGCGGGGAGCGCCTGTTGGTGCTGGAGATCGGGGCCGGGACGGCGGTGGCCACCATCCGCTGGATCACCGAGCGGCTCGGGCGCGGCGAGGGGGCGACGGTGGTGCGGGTGAACCCGCGGGAGCCAGACATCCGGCCGCCGCACCTGGCCATGCCGGTGGGCGCGCTCGAGGCGCTCGCCGGGATCGACCGGGAGCTTGGGGGGGAAGGGTGAAGATCGGGATCGTGGGGAGCGGCTTCGTCGGCTCCACCGCCGCCTACGCGCTCGTCCTGCGCGGCGTGGCCGCGGAGGTGGTGCTCGTCGACTCCAACCCGGCGCGGGCGCAGGCCGAGGCGGACGACATCTTCCACGCCGTCCCCTTCGCCGGGACGGCCGACGTCCGGGCCGGCGGGTACGCGGACCTGGCCGCGTCCCGGCTCGTCATCGTGGCCGCGGGCGTGAACCAGAAGCCCGGCGAGACGCGGCTCGAGCTGCTGGAGCGGAATGCCGCCGTCTTCCAGGAGGTGGTCCCGAGGATCCTGCGGCACGCTCCCGGGGCCATGCTGGTGGTGGCCACGAACCCGGTGGACATCATGACCCACCTCGCCTCCCGCTGCGCCGAGGCCGAGGGGGTGCCGCGAGGCCGCGTCATTGGGTCGGGCACCACGCTCGACACCGCCCGGTTCCGCACGCTCATCGCCCGGCAGGTGGGCGTCCACCCCCAGCACGTCCACGGCTACGTCGTCGGCGAGCACGGCGACTCGGAGGTGCTCACCTGGTCGGTGGCGACGGTGGCGGGGTTCCCGCTCAAGGCCTTCGCTGCCCGGCGCGGGGTGAGCTTCGACGAGAAGGTGCAGGGCGAGATCGACGCCGGGGTGCGACGCGCCGCCTACCGCATCATCGCCGGGAAGGGCGCCACCTACTACGGCATCGGCGGGGCCTTGGTGCGGATCGCGCAGGGCGTCCTCGGCGGTCAGCGCGCCATCCTCACGGTCTCGTCGCACCAGAAGGAGGTCGAGGGAGTGAGGGACGTGACCCTCTCCCTCCCGCAGCTGGTGGGCGCGGACGGGGTCACCGAGACCTACATGCCGCCCCTCGATCCGGAGGAGAGGGCCGCGCTCCGCCGGAGCGCGGAGGTCCTGCGCTCCGCACTCGATGGCCTCGGGCTTCCATAGAGGGCCGGGGAAGCGGGTCTCCCCGGCGCCGGTTATCGCCTTCCCGGTGCGCCCCGCCCTCCCGCCCGAGGCCCGGAGAACCCGATGCTCGCCTTCCTAGCGGCGCTCGCGCTCGCCACCTCCCCCGCGGCGGCCGCGCCCGCGCCGCCCCCCTACCCCGAGGCCCGGCGCGGCGAGGTGGTCGACGACTACTTCGGCACGAAGGTCCCCGACCCGTACCGCTGGCTGGAGGACGAGGACTCTCCGGAGACCGCCGCCTGGGTGCGGGCGGAGAACGCCGCCACGGAGGCCTATCTCGCCCGGATCCCCGAGCGGGGCGCCATCCGGGAGCGCCTCACGCAGGTCTGGAACTACGAGCGCTTCTCTCAGCCCGAGAAGAAAGGGGGCCGCTACTTCTACTTCCACAACACCGGGCTACAGCCGCAGGCGGTGCTGCACGTGGCGGCGGACCCGGCGGGAGAGGGGCGCGTCCTCCTCGACCCGAACGCGCTCTCGCCGGACGGGACCGTGGCGGTGGCCGGGACGGGGATCTCCGAGGACGGCCGGTACCTCGCCTACGCGCTCTCGGAAGCCGGCTCCGACTGGCTCACCTGGAAGGTGCGGGACGTCGACACCGGCCGGGACCTTCCGGACGAGGTTCGCTGGTCGAAGGCGAGCGGGGCCTCCTGGCGCAAGGACAACCGGGGCTTCTACTACTCCCGCTTCGACGCGCCGCGGCCGGGCGAGGAGCGGAAGGGGGTGAACCGGAACCACCAGGTCTGGTTCCACGCGCTCGGGACGAGGCAGTCGGAGGACGAGCTCGTCTACCGCCGCCCCGACGAGCCCGAGTGGTACCTCGGCGCCGAGGTGAGCGACGACGGGCGATGGCTCGTCATCGAGGCGAGGAAGGGGACGAGCCCGGAGTCGGCGGTCTTCGTCCAGGACCTCTCCCGGCCCGGGGCGAGCCCGGCGCCGCTCGTCGACCGCATGGACGCCGCCTACGCGTTCGTGGACGCGCGCGGGGACTCCTTCCTGCTCCTCACCGACAAGGAGGCGCCGCGCAGGCGCCTGGTTTCCGTCCGCCTCGGCGCGCCCGACCCCAAGGACTGGACGGTGCTCATCCCCGAGGCGGGCGGGCGGGACGTGCTCCAGCGCGTCTCGGCGGTGGGCGAGGCGCTCGTGGCGGTGTGGATGCGGGACGTGAAGAGCGCCGTCGACGTGCGCGACCCCTCGGGGAACAAGCTCTTCGACCTCCCGCTCCCGGGCATCGGCCTCGCGGCCGGCTTCGCGGGCAGGCGGGGCGACCCCGAGACCTTCTACGCGTTCACCGGGCCGACCACTCCCTCCACCGTCTACCGCCTCGACGTGCGGGAGCACTCGGGCACCGTGCTGCGCAGGCCCAAGGTGGACTTCGACCCGTCCGCCTACGAGACCCGCCAGGTGTTCTTCCGCTCCCGGGACGGCACCCGCGTCCCCATGTTCCTCGTCCACCGGAGGGGGCTCCGCCTCGACGGGAGGAACCCCACCCTGCTCTACGGCTACGGGGGCTTCAACGTGAGCCTCCTGCCCTCGTTCAGCGCCGCCCGGGTGGTGTGGCTGGAGATGGGAGGCGTGTACGCGCTCGCCAACCTCCGCGGCGGCGGGGAGTACGGCAAGGAGTGGTACGACGCCGGCCGGCTTTCCAGGAAGCAGAACGTCTTCGACGATTTCATCGCCGCCGCCGAGTGGCTCTCCTCGAGCGGCATCACCCTGCCGGCGAGGCTCGCCATCCAGGGCGGGTCGAACGGCGGGCTCCTGGTGGGGGCGGTCCTGACGCAGCGCCCCGACCTCTTCGGCGTCGCGATTCCGCAGGTGGGCGTCCTGGACATGCTGCGCTTCCACCGGTTCACGCTCGGGTGGGGCTGGAAGAGCGACTACGGGTCCTCCGAGACCAGGGAGGGCTTCGAGGTGCTCCTCCGCTACAGCCCTCTCCACAACCTGCGGCCGGGGACCCGCTACCCGGCCACGCTCGTCACCACCGCGGACCACGACGACCGGGTGGTGCCGGCCCACTCCTTCAAGTTCGTGGCGGCCCTCCAGGCGGCCCAGGCCGGGGACCGCGCGGTGCTCGCCCGCATCGACACCCGGGCGGGCCACGGCGCCGGCAAGCCCACCCAGAAGGCGATCGAGGAACAGGCGGACCTCTTCGCCTTCACCCTCCACAACCTGGGGATGGAGCTCCCGCCCGGGTTCGGGGCGTCCCGCGCGGACGGGGGCGGAGGCGCGAAGGCGGCGAAGTAGGCCGCGCCCCGCGGAGGCGCCGGTTATGATCGCCGGCGGGAGGGCAAGATGCCGCCACGAGCCGAGGAGCCCCCTCGCGAGATCGCCCCGGGCGTGATCCTGGTCGACACCGGCTACCTGCGCCCCGGAGGCGCGGCCGCCTACCTGGTCCGGGGGCGGAGGAGCGCGGCGGTGGTGGAGACCGGCACCGCCCTGTCGGTGCCGCGCATCCTCTCCGCCCTGAGGCAGCACGACATGCGCCCGGACGAGGTGAGCCACGTCGTCGTCACCCACGTCCACCTCGACCACGCCGGCGGAGCCGGGGCGCTCTTGCGCGAGCTCCCGCGCGCGACGCTCGTCGCCCACCCGCGCGGGGCCCGCCACATGATCGACCCCTCCGGCCTCGTCGCCGGAGCCGCCGCCGTCTACGGCGGCGAGGAGGCCCTCCGGCGCATCTACGGCGAGATCGCGGCCGCCCCTGCGGAGCGGGTGGTGGAGGCGCCGGACGGGTTCGTCCTCGACCTGGGAGAGCGTCCGCTGCGCTTCCTCGACGCCCCCGGTCACGCCAAGCACCACTTCGTGGTCCACGACGAGGCGACGCGGGGTTTCTTCGCCGGCGACACCTTCGGCGTCTCCTACCGGGAGACGGACGGGTCGAACGGCCCCTTCATGTTCCCGACCACCACCCCCATCCAGTTCGACCCGCCCTCCCTGCACGCCTCCATCGATCGGATGCTGGCAGAGCGCCCGACGCGGATGTACCTCACCCACTTCGGGATGGTGGAGGGAGCCATCGAGCGGCGCGCCGAGGACCTCCACCGGGCCATCGAGGAGCACGTGCGGGTGGCGCTCGCCGCCCCGGCCGGCCCGGGCCGGCACGAGAGCATCCGGCGGGGGCTCGAGGAGCAGCTGCTGCGGTCGCTCGCCGCCCACGGGTTCGCGGGCGGCTCCGCCGAGGCGCTCTCCCTCTTCGCCGGCGACCTCGACCTCAACGCCCAGGGGCTCGAGTTCTGGCTGGCGATGCGGGGCAAGGCGCGCTCGCCGGGCTGAGTTTCCCTCAGGAGCGCGGCGCCTCGGCGGCGAGGAACACCACCGAGTGCGGGCCGGCGAGGTAGGTGCCGGTCTCCACCACCGGCGCCTCCTCCCAGCGGTGGATGTCGTGCGGCGCCGGCAGGTAGGTGTCGACGAGCTGCCTCCAGCCGTACTCCACGATGGGCAGCTCGAAGTTGAGCGGCTCGCGCCAGGCGCTCACGATGGCGTAGGCGAGCGCCGGCCCCTCCACGTCCTGGAAGGACACCGCCAGCGAGTGCCCTCCGTCGCTCCAGTCCGGCTCGCCGAGCCGGACCCCGTGCCACTGGACCTTGGAGCGCCGCAGGAAGTCGGTGAGGGTGATGGGGGTGCGCCGGCCGGGCTGGATGGAGAAGCGCAGCCGGACGAGCCGGCGCACGAAGCGGAAGATGTCCGGGTGGCGCTCCCCGAGCCGCCAGTCGAGCCAGCTCAGGTCGCTGTCCTGGCACCAGGCGTTGTTGTTGCCGCCCTGACTGCGCCGCACCTCGTCGCCCATCAGCACCATGGGGATGCCGGGCGAGAGGAGGGTGACGGTGAGGAAGTTCTTCACCTGGCGGTTGCGAAGGGCCTCCACCGCCGGGTCGTCGGAGGGACCCTCGACGCCGCAGTTCCAGGAAAGGTTGTGGTCGCTGCCGTCGCGGTTGCCCTCCCCGTTCGCCTCGTTGTGCTTGCGCTCGTAGCTGACGAGGTCGTTGGCGGTGAAGCCGTCGTGGCAGGTGAAGAAGTTCACCCCCTGCTCCGGCTCGCGTCCCCCCGACTCGTAGAGGTCGGGGCTTCCCAGCAGCCGGTTCGCGAAGCGCGACACCGTCCCCCGGTCGCCGCGGAAGAAGGCGCGGACGTCGTCGCGGAACTTGCCGTTCCACTCCTTCCAGTCCTTGCCCACGAACGAGCCCACCTGGTAGAGGCCGGCGGCGTCCCACGCCTCGGCGATGAGCTTCGTCCCGGAGAGGACCGGGTCGCTCTCGATGTCCCAGATGACGGGGGGGTTGGCGACCGGCTGGCCGCGCTCGTCCCGGGAGAGAACGGCGGCGAGGTCGAAGCGGAAGCCGTCCACGTGCATCTCCGAGACCCAGTAGCGCAGGCTGTCGAGGATGAGGCGCCGGACCATGGGGTGGTTCGCCCGCAAGGTGTTCCCGGTCCCGGTGTAGTTCGCGTAGCCGGCCCAGCCGTCGTTCCCGTCGAGCAGGTAGTAGGCGCGGTTGTCGAGGCCGCGGAAGGAGAGCGTCGGCCCGCGCTCGTCGCCCTCGGCGGTGTGGTTGAAGACCACGTCCAGGATGACTTCGATGCCGGCCCGGTGCAGCGCCTTCACCATGTCCCGGAACTCGTCGAGCGCGCCCAGGGAGTCGCCGCGGCTGGCGTAGCCGAGGTGGGGGGCGAAGAAGGAGACCGGCGCGTAGCCCCAGTAGTTGGTCCGCCCTTTGGGGGCGTCCTGGGCGTCGAACTGGAACACCGGCATGAGCTCGACCGCGTTCACGCCCAGGCGACGCAGGTAGGGGATCTTCTCCACCAGCCCGGCGAAGGTACCGCGCCGCTCCGGGGAAAGGCCCGAGGACTCGTGGCGGGTGAAGCCGCGCACGTGCGCCTCGTAGATCACCACCTCCTGCGGCGGCCGGTGCAGGGGCCGGTCCCGCTCCCAATCGTAGCGGGAGAGGTCCGCCACCACGCTCTTCATGGCGGTGCCGGCGTTGTCGCCGCGCCGCGCCGCCGCCCAGCGGTCGTAGGTGCGCGGGACCGCCGCGGCGCGCCCGTAGGGATCGAGGAGGAGCTTCTGCCCGTCGAACCGGAACCCGCGGGCCGGGTCGAACGGTCCGTGCGCCCGGTACCCGTAGAGCTGGCCCGGGGCGGCGCCCGGGACGAGCGCGTGCCAGTAGTGATAGGTGCGGTGGCGCGGCGGCTCGAGGCGCACCACCCGGCTCGGGCGTGCGTCCTCGGCCCGGTCGAAGAAGAGGAGGTCCACCGCGGCCGCGTGGCGCGCCCAGACGCTGAAGTTCACCCCGTCGGGGCCGAGGGTGGCCCCGAGCGGCCAGGTCCTTCCCGGCTGCACTTCCATGGCCGCACTGTGCGGGCGGCGGCCCTCCGGGGCAAGTTCACGGCGCGGCGCGGCGTGCCCCGGCGGGGGGACCGCGTTATCCCTGCGGGGTGCCCTTTCTCCAAGAACCGCCGCGCCTCGGCAACACCTACGACGCCGATCCGCTCCTGCGCGAGTACCTGGCCCGCAACCTCTCCCCCTCGGCGCTCCTGGCCGTCGAACCGGAGCTCCGCTACCTCGGGGACCTCGCCGGCGGCCGCCTCGCCCGGATGCAGCTCGAGGACCGGCTCAACGAGCCCCGGCTCACCCAGTGGGACGCCTGGGGCCGTCGCGTCGACCACATCGAGCTCACGCCCCTGTGGCG
>Ga0335076_10000551_pt1 | contig 35022 bp, 35 predicted proteins | sample Lox_Sample_25_FD_206717 | JGI IMG/M metagenome (GOLD analysis project Ga0335076, IMG submission 206717) | Soil microbial communities from Loxahatchee National Wildlife Refuge, Florida, United States - Lox_Sample_2.5 | ecosystem: Environmental > Terrestrial > Soil > Wetlands | place: USA...
GTCGAGCTGCCGGAACCACCGGCGAACGTCGTCGGCTTGATGAGCCACCTCGCCACCGCCGACTCGGACCCCGCGTTCGCCCAGGAGCAGATCGAGCGATTCCGCGAGGCGACGGAGCCGTACTCCCAACTCACGCGCCACATCGCGAACAGCGCGGCCGCGCTGAGGCTGCCGGAGGCTCGCCTCGATGCCGCCCGCTGCGGGATCGCGCTGTACGGGATCTCGCCGTTCAACACGGACCCGGCGGAGGACCGCCTGCGCCCGGCGCTCTCGTGGCGGACCCGGCTCGGACGGGTCTTTCTTCTGCAGCCGGGCGAGAGCACCGGCTACGGACGGCGGTTCGTCGCCGGGCGGCCGACGTGGATCGGGATCGTTCCGGTCGGCTACGCCGACGGCTTCCGGCGCGACATGACCGGCACGGAAGTGCTCGTCGACGGCGAGCCGCGCCGTGCCGTCGGCACCGTCTCGATGGACGCGGTGGCTGTCGAGCTCGACCGGGAGCTGCCGGTCGGCACGCCGGTCACGATCGTCGGGGACGGCCTGCTCATCGAGCGCCACGCGCAGGTGGCCGAGACGATCGGCTACGAGGTCGCCTGCGGGATCAACTCCGGCCCTGCCAGGGCTCGCCGTGTCGTCGTCGGCTGACCGCTTCGCACGCACGGCCGAACGCGTCGCGGCGCGACAGGACGTCCGCGCCGAGGCGCTCGAGCAGGACGTGCGCGACTTCGCTCGGCCGAGCGGAGACGAACGCGCGCTCGACGTCGGCACAGGGGCCGGTGCCCTGGCACTCGCGCTCGCGCCGCATGTGCGAGAGGTCGTCGGGCTCGATCCTGTGCCGGAGCTGCTCGAGCTCGCACGCGCACGCGCCCTGCCGAACACGGACTTCGTCGAGGGAGACGGGACGGAGCTGCCGTTTTCGGACGGCGATTTCGACCTCGCGGGCACGCACCGCACGCTCCATCACGTGGCGCGGCCGGACCGCGTCGTCGCCGAGCTCGCACGCGTGACCCGGGCGGGCGGCCACGTTCTCGTCGTCGACCAGCTCGCGCCGGGCGATCCCGTCGCAGCCGCCGCGCTCCACGAGTTCGAGACCGTGCGCGATCCCTCGCATCGGCGCCTCCTCACCGACGGAGAGCTGCGCGAGCTCTTCGCGGTGAATGGGCTGACTCTCCTGCGCGAGCGCGGCGAGGACGAGCACCGTGAGCTCTCGGCGTACCTCGACCTCGCCGGAACCGAGGGCGACCGCCGCGCCCGCGCCGAGTCGCTCGCCGCCGCCGACGCGGAACTCCTCGTCGAGCGAATCGGCTGGTACCTGCTCGAGCGGAGCTAGTTTCCCGTGACACCGCCGTCGAGGCTGGCAAACGCCTCGCGCAGCTGCGCACGCTCTGTCTCGAGCTCGGTGAATGAGAGCATCAGGCGCCGATCTCCCTCCGGCGTCAACCGCAGGTGCGCGACCCGCGCGTCCCTCTGCGACTGCTCGCGCTCGATGAGGCCCGCGCCCTCGGCGCGGCGCACGAGCTCGGTCACGGTGCTCTGCGCGAGCTGCATCCGTTCCGCCAGCTCTGTCACGGTCGACTGCTCGTCGCCGGCGGGCGAGCCCTTGATCATCATCAGCAGGGTGTAGCGCTGCGGAGTGAGCCCCGACTGGCGGGCGATCTTCTCGCTTCGCCGCAGGAAGTGGCGCAACGCCGACCGGAACGCGGCGACGGCGATCACGTCAGGGGTGGTCGGCTCGCTCTGAGTGGCCATGCGGCGATTCTGGTGATCTAGGGGGCCTTTGGCAAGCGTGAGAGCACCCGTGTGAAGACGTTGGGCATCGCATCCTGCAGGGGGGCGGCCGCACCGTAGTACCAGGGCACGGTCGTCTCTCCGCGACCCGCCTCGAGCGAGCGCAGCACGTGCGACGCGACGTCTTCCGGCTCGATCACGAACCGCTGCACTCGGGGTGGGAGCCACGACTGCGGGAATCCCTCCGTCCGGGTGAAGCCGGGCTTCACAGTGTGCACCCGGATCCCCTCGCCGCGCAGTTCGGCGGCGGTCGCGCGGGAGAAGGCGAGCTGAGCATGCTTCGACGCCGAGTACGGACCGCTCGGCGGTCCGGTCACGACACCCGAGACCGAGACGATGTTCACGACGTCCGACGGCGCGGCGGCGCGTAGCCCCGGCAGGAAGGCTCGAAGGCACCAGATCGCTCCGAGATAGTTGATCCGAATCAGGCGTTCGATGACGTCCGGGTCGGCGTCGAGGAAGCTCGTCCTTCCCGGTATGCCTGCGTTGTTCACCAGCACGTCGATCTTCGGATGCCGCTCGAGTACGCCCGCGGCGACGGCCTCGACAGCCGCGCGGTCCGAGACGTCGCAGGGCTCTGCCTCGCAGCCGAGCTCGTCCGCCAGCTCCCGCAGGCGATCGGCGCGTCGCGCCAGCAGGATGCAGAGATCGCCGCGGCCCGAGAGCACGCGCGCAATCTCGGCGCCGATGCCGGAGGAGGCGCCAGTGACGACCGCGACCCGGCCCACGAGGAGAGGCTATCGCTCTAGGATCGCGGGCTATGGCCGGACCGTTCGAGGGCAAGCGCGGGCTCGTGCTCGGCGTCGCCAACCGCCGCTCGATCGCGTGGGCGATCGCGCGCGAGCTCGCGGCGGGCGGGGCGAGCCTCGCCTTCACGTATCAGGGGGAGCGAATCGAGTCGACGGTGCGCGATCTCGCGGCCTCGGTCGAGTCGCCGCTCGTGACGGAGTGCGACGTCCGGTCCGACGAGGACGTGGCGCGGGTCTTCGCGGAGGTGGGGGATGCGTTCGGCGGTGAGCTCGACCTGCTCGTCCACTCGGTGGCATTCGCCGCAGCCGAGGATCTCGAAGGCCGGTTCACCGACACGCCGCGCGACCGGTTCTGGCTCGCGATCGACGTGAGCGCCTACTCCCTCGTCGTGTGCGCGCGCGCGGCCGAGCCGCTCATGGAGAAGGCGGGCGGCGGCTCGATCCTCACGATGACGTATCTCGGCGGGGAACGCGCGGTTCCGCACTACAACGTGATGGGCGTGGCGAAGGCGACCCTCGACGCGTGCGTGCGCTATCTCGCCTGGGATCTGGGCGAGAAGAACATTCGCGTCAACGCGGTCTCTGCCGGGCCCGTGCGAACGCTGGCGGCCCGCTCGATCGCCGGCTTCACGACGATGGAGGACATCGTCGAGGAGCGCTCGCCCCTCCGCCGCCACATCACCGCCGACGACGTCGGCGCGGCGGCCGGATACCTGCTGGGCGACGCAGCCGGGAACGTGACCGGGACAACGCTCTACGTCGACAGCGGCTACCACGCGATGGGCATGTGAGCGCGTCTCGGGGCACGGTGTCGCAGCGGCGGCGCGATAGAGTCGACCGGTAGCCGACTTCGAGAGGGAGACTTCGCCATGGCTCTGAGCGTTACGTCCACTCCGCTGCTGATCGGAGGCGAGGAGCGCGAGGCAGCCGACTCGTTTCCTGTCTACGATCCGTCGAATCGGGAGCTGATCGGATACGCCGCAGCCGCGTCGTCCGCCGACGCCGAGGACGCCGTCAGGGCGGCACACGAGGCGTGGCCCGCCTGGGCGGCGCTGCCGACCGAGCAGCGCGTGCAGCTCGCGCTAGCGGCGCTCGAGGGTCTCGACTCGGATGTCGACGAGCGGGCCGAGCTGCTCGTGCGCGAGAACGGCAAGACCCGGATGGAGGCGACGATCGACCCGCTCGTCCTGGTCGGCCGGTTCCACCACGCCGCGGCCGTCGCAGCGGCCACCGACGAGGCGGAGGCGATCTCCGGGCCGCCCTTCGCGACGACGATCGTGCACCTCCCGGTCGGCGTCGTGACCATCATCTTCCCGTTCAACTGGCCGCTCGCGATCCTCGGCGCGAGCCTCCCGTATGCGCTCATGGCAGGGAACACGGTCGTGGTCAAGCCGCCGCCTACCACACCGATGTCGGTGGTGCGGACGCTGCGCCATCTCGCCCTCGCGCTGCCGCGCGGCGTTCTCAATGTGGTGACCGGCTCGGACACCGTTGTGGGCCCGGTCGTCGTCGGCGATCCGCGCGTGAAACACGTCTGCTTCACCGGCAGTGTCGGCGCCGGCAAGCAGATCATGCAGGCGGCGGCAGAGAACCTCACGCGCGTGACGCTCGAACTCGGAGGCAACGACCCAGCCGTCCTCCTCCACGACGCGGCCTTCGACGACGCGGAGATCGAGCGGCTCGCCGCGGCGACGTTCATGACCACGGGCCAGGTCTGCATGGCGATCAAGCGCCTCTACGTTCCGCGCGGCCGCTTCGACGAGGTCGTGGCCGGTCTCGAGTCCGTGCTCGCGCGGACCGTCGTCGGCAACGGCCTCGACCCGAGCGTCACGATGGGCCCGCTCCACACCGAGCGTCAGCGTGACTTCGTCGTCGAGCTCGTGAGCGAGGCTCGCACGGCCGGGGCGGAGGTGCGCGAAGCCGGAACGTTCGCCTGTGATCCCGACAGCGGTCACTACCTGTTGCCGTCGCTCGTGCTCGATCCCGACTCCGACCTGCGCATCGTCGGCGAAGAGCAGTTCGGCCCGGCGCTGCCGGTCATCCCCTACGACGACGAGGCAGAGGCGATCGCGCGCGCGAACGACACCTGGTCGGGCCTGTGCTCGTCGGTCTGGTCGACCGACGAGGAACACGCGTTGAGCGTCGCGCGTCAGCTGCGAACCGGGGTGACGTTCATCAACAACCACAACGCCACGGCTGTGGACGAGCGCGCGCCGTTCGGGGGCTTCAACCAGAGCGGCATCGGCCGCGAGATGGGCCGCGAAGGGCTGCTCGAGTTCACCGAGACGCACGTCATGAGCGCGCCACGTCCGGACGACGACGCCCATTGAGCTGAGATTGGGTTAGGTGCCGGGCTCGTTCAGGACCTTCTGGGCAACGGCGAATGCCTGGTTCGCGGCCGGGACGCCGCAGTACACCGCGCTGTGCAGGATCACCTCGCCGATCTCGTCGGGTGTCAGCCCGTTCCGGAGGGCCGCCCGCACGTGCATCGCCAGTTCGTGATCGCGGCCGAGCGCGATGAGCGCCGTCAGCGTGATCGCGCTCCGCGTGCGCCGGTCGAGGCCGGGCCGCGCCCACACATCTCCCCATGCGTAGCGCGTGATGAAGTCCTGGAAATCCGCGGTGAAGTCGGTCGTCGAGTCGATCGCGCGGTCCACGTGGTCATCGCCCAACACCTCGCGGCGAATCTGCATCCCGTCGTCGGCGCTCAAGCGTGCTCCAGGAGGTGGGGGAGGACGACGTCGAGGAACGCGTCCGGCCGTTCGACGTTCGCGAGGTGCGCCGCGCCGTCGAGGACGACGCGCCTCGCACCGGGGATCCGTTCCGCGATGAGGTCGGTCTCGGGAGCCGGAGTCGCCTCGTCCTCCGAGCCGGCGACGACGAGCGTCGGGACCGAGATCGATCTCAGCTCCTCGCGGAAGTCCCAGCCGGCGAGCGCCTCGCAGCACCCGGCATATCCCTCGACCGGCTGCGCGATCACGATCGCGCGGAAGCGCTCCGGCAGCTCCGGCCGCTCGTGGAACGTCGTCACGGTGAACCACCTTGCCACGATCGCTGCGGCGACCGCCTCGATGCCGCGCTCGCGCACGAGCGCGGCACGTTGCCGATAGACGTCGGGCGAGGCGACATGGGCCGACGTACACGCGAGCACCAGGCCGGACAACCGCTCGGGCGCGTGCACCGCGAGCCACATCCCGACCATGCCGCCGAGCGAGACGCCGCACCAGACGGCGCGATCGACTCCCAGCCCGTCGAGGAGCTCGATCGCGTCCGCGCCGAGATCGGACATCGAGTACGGGCCGGGCGGAACCGGCGATCCACCGTGCCCGCGGTGCTCGTAGCGGAGCACGCGGAAGTCCTGCTCGAACGCGTCGATCTGCGATTCCCAGAGCTCACGCGTGGTGCCGAGCGAGCTCGGCAGAACCAGCACGGGAGCATCTGGTCGTCCTTCGAGAAGGTGGTCGAGCGTCACGAGGCTTCGCGCCAGTGGTCGAGCGCGCGGTCGACGAACGCCTCGGCCGAGCCGAGGTAATCGGCGTCCTGCAGGCCGATCCGGTCGCGCTCCGAGTACACGCCCGCCGTCATGTTCGCGCGCATGCGGTCGAGATGCACCTCGAGTCCCGTCAGCGCGGTACGCGCTGCGGCGGCGGCTCCTCCCGCGTGCGCGAGTGCCTCGGACAGCGCCGTCCACTCCGCGTGCCATGCGCCCGCGGCCCGCTCGTGCTCGTGCTCGCCGTCGGTGAGGACGGCGGCGTTCGCGTGCACGAGCCTCGCGCATGCGCGGGCCAGCACAGCACTGACGGGATTTCGCTTGTGCGGCATCGTCGAGGAGCCGCCTCCCGATGCTTCCACCACTTCCCCGATCTCGGTCTGCGACAGCAGGACGACGTCGAGCCCGATCTTGTCGCACGCGGAAGCGACCTGTTGCAGTGCGCCTCCGACCGTCGCGAGCTGGGTGCGCCGCGCGTGCCAGGGGACGATCGGCTCCGCAAGCCTGAGCTCGCGTGCGAACGCGCCGAGCACATGGACGCCGCGGTCGCCGAGGGGCGCGAGCGTGCCTGCGGCGCCGCCGAGTTGCGCGTGCAGGGCCACGCCGAGGAGAGTCGCGCGGGCATCGACGAGTCCGACCACCCAGCCGGCCGCCTTCGCTCCGAACGTCGTCGGCACCGCCTGCTGCAGCAGCGTCCGCGCCGCCATCGGGGTCGACCGGTGGTCGGCGGCAAGCTGCGCAGCTGCTGCGGCTGCGCCTGCCAGCTCATCCGCGATGAGCGCGACCGCGTTCCGGGTGACGAGCATTGCGGCGGTGTCGACGACGTCCTGGCTCGTTGCGCCGAAGTGCACATACGGCGCTGCGTCCCCCGCCTCCTCGCGCAGTGCACGTACGAGCGGCTCGGCGGGATTACCGGCCGCGCGCCCCTGGGCACAGAGCGCGGCGAGATCGAAGCGATCGAGCTCGCAGCACTCGTTGATCGCCACCGCCGCGTCGGGAGGGATCGCACCGACCGAGGATTCGGCGCGCGCGAGGGCGCGCTCGGCGTCGAGCATCGCCGCGAACCACGACTCGTCCGACACGGCTTCTCGGAGCACGGCCGGCACGAAGATCGGCGCGAAGGACGTCAATGCGCGAAGAACAGCGTCGCCTGGTCGCCCTGCATGCGGATATCGAACAGGAAACCTTCGTCCGTCTGGGCAGCGACGAGCGTCGGGTCCTCCGCCGCGCCTGGGTGGCCGAGGTGGATGCGCGTGCGCTGGTGGCGCAGCAGGCCGCGGGCGAAGACGAATGCCTCGAGCACCTCGGCGCCCGCGCGGATGCGGAAGCCGAAGCGCCCCTCGCCGTCGGTGCTCGATCGGCCCCAGCTCCTTACGGGCGGGTCCCAGACCTCGACCAGCGCATCCTCGATCGGGTCGCCGCGGCCGTCGAGCAGCCTCCCGTGCAACTCGACGCCGTCCGGGTCGAGGACGTCGTCAGAGCGCCGGCAGAGCCCGATCGAGTAGAAGGGCCCGACGGTTTGAGACGGAGTGGCTTTCATGCGTGCGCGTCCTCGAACGGTGTCGACCGCATGACGACGTCCCACTCGAATGCGAGTGACCACTCCGGCCGCGTGGTGGCGAGATCGAAGCGCGCGATCAGCAGCTCGCGTGACTGCGGATCGCGGATCGCGTTGAAGATCGGGTCGTAAGGGAAGAGTGGATCCCCCGGGAAGTACATCTGGGTGACCAGCCGCTGCTCGAAGGCGCGGCCGAACAGCGAGAAGTGGATATGCGCCGGGCGCCATGCGTTCGGGTGGTTGCCCCACGGATACGAGCCGGGCTTGATCGTTGTGAAGTGGTAGCGGCCGTCGTCGTCCGTGAGGCAGCGTCCCGCGCCGGAGAAGTTCGGGTCGAGTGGGGCGGGATGCTGGTCGACTTCGTGCCGGTAGCGGCCGCACGCGTTCGCCTGCCAGATCTCGACGAGCGCGGAGCGGATGGGCCGGCCGCCGTCGTCGAGGATTCGGCCCGAGACCGTGATCCGCTCTCCGATCGGCTCGCCGTCGTGCTGCCTCGTCAGGTCGGTGTCGAGCGGGTCGACCGTCGACTCGCCGAAGACCGGCCCGCGCAATGCGTGAAGCTCCTCCGGCAGCGTCGCGAGCGGCCGCGAGGGGGCCCGCCAGCGGGTCGAGCGGTAGCCGGGGAAGTCGACCTGCACCTCCGGGCCGAGGCTCGGGTCGTCGGGGAGGACGACGGGGCCGTCGAAGGGGTCGGTCATACCGAGCTCTTCGTCCGCAGCGTGCGGAGAGCGGTCAGCTCGGCGTCCGTCGGCGGCTCGGTCTGCCGCAGATCGCCCGCCACCTCGAGCTCCCATCCTGTCGCTGCGCGTGCCGCGTCTGGATCGACGCCGGGATGGACTGCGACGAGCGTCAGTTCGCCGTCGACCGGCTCGAGGATGCCGAGATCGGTGGCGACGACGCGAACGTTGTCGCCGAGACTGGTGGTGAAGTCGAGCTCTTCCACGAATGAGCGCGTCGAGTGTCGCAGCATGACGAAGACGTCGCGCGCGCCGAGCGCGATCTCCGGCGCCCCGCCGCCGCCCGGGAGCCGTACGGAGGGCGAGTCGTACGCGCCGATCACCGTGCTGTTCAGGTTCCCGTGGCGGTCGATCTGCGCAGCGCCGAGAAAGCCGACGTCGATCCGCCCACCCTGCAGCCAGTACGCGAACATCTCGGGGACCGAGACGACTGCGTCCGCCGTCTCGGCCAGCTCGCCGTCGCCGATCGACAGCGGCAGCGCCTCCGGCTTCGCACCGACTGTCCCACTCTCGTACACGAGAACGCAGCCGGGAGCATGGGTGCGACGGGCCAGGTTGGCGGCGAGGCTCGGAAGACCGATCCCGACGAAGCAGACGGTGCCGTCGTCGATGCGGCGTGCGGCCTCGACGGCCATCATCTCGTCGGCCGTGTACGCGCTCACGCTACGACCGCCGAGAGGACGTTCTCGTTCATCCAGGCAACGAACGAGTTGCGGTCGCGGCTGATCGCATCCCACGCGACGTAGAAGTCGTTGTCGCGGTCGTAGTAGCCGTGCGCGTACGAGGGATGCGCACCGCGAGGCGCCACGCAAACGGCATCGATCGTCCACGACGGCAGCACGACCGCACCGGGCATGGGCTCCAGCTCGTCGACGACCTCCTCGACGGTGACGAGCGAGCGCGACGACGCGAGCACGACCTCCTTCTGGACCCCGAGGATGCCCCACAGTTGGACGTTGCCGCTGCGGTCTGCCCGCTGCGCATGCACGATCCCGACGTCGGGGCGCTGTGCGGGCACCGCCGCCAGCTCCTCGCCGGTGAACGGACACGTCACGGTGGCGACGCGCGTATGCGTGCGGAGGTTGCCGCCGCGGTAGCCGCGCAGCACGCCGAAGGGGAGGTTCGCCGCCCCTGCGGCGTACGCGGCCGCCATTCCCGCGTGCGAGTGTTCCTCGAGTTCGAGCGGCTGCGGCCAGCCGTTCTCGACCGCGTCCCGAAGACGGTGCAGCGACCCGACGCCGGGATTGCCGGCCCACGAGAAGACGAGCTTGCGCGCGCAACCCATACCGACGAGCTGGTCGTATACGACGTCGGGCGTCATACGCACGAGGGTCAGTCCGCGCCGCTCCTGCCGGATGAGCTCGTGTCCGGCGGCATGGGGGATGAGATGCGTGAAGCCCTCGAGTGCGACCGTGTCGCCGTCGCGCACCAGGACCGAGACCGCGTCGCTGAGCGGGGCGATGGCCACTTAGAACGGGAAGGGATGTCCCTGTTCGCGCATCGTGACCCAGCGGAGCTCGGTGAACTCGTCGACGACCGCCTGCCCTCCGAAGCGGCCGAAGCCGCTGTCCTTGACGCCGCCGAACGGCATCTGCGGCTCGTCCGCGACCGTCTGGTCGTTGACGTGAACGATCCCCGACTCGATCCGCTGCGCCAGAGCGAGGCCGCGCTCGCGGTCGCTCGTGATGATCCCCGCGCTGAGGCCGTACGAGGTGGCGTTCGCGCGCTCGACGGCCTGGTCGGCGTCGTCGACGACGTCGATCGATGCGACCGGGCCGAAGGTCTCGTGCCGGGCGAAGTCGGAGTCCTGCGGCACGTCCGCGAGCAAGGTCGCCCGGTAGCAGGGACCATCCGCCTCGCCGCCGGCGAGCAGGGTCGCACCCTCGGCGACCACCTGCTCGACGCGCTTGGAGACCGTCTCGAGCGCTTGCGCATTGATGAGCGGGCCGATGACGGTGTCGTGCTCCTTCGGGTCGCCGGTCTTGAGTCCCTTCGTCTTCTCGACCAGCCGCGCGGTGAACTCGTCGGCGATCGTCCGCTCGACGACGATGCGACGCGCCGACATGCAGATCTGCCCCTGGTGCAGGAACGCACCGAACGCGGTCGCGTTCACCGCGTACTCGATCTCCGCGTCGGCGAGGACGATGAGCGGGTTGTAGCCGCCGAGCTCGAGTACGACGCGCTTCAGCTGCCGGCCCGCGGCCCCGGCGACGATCCGACCGACCGTGCTCGAACCGGTGAAGTTCAGCCGACGCACCGCCGGATGCTCGATCAGCGCGTCCCCGATCGGTCCCGCGTCGCCCGGTGCGTGCGTGACGACGTTCAACACGCCCTCCGGCAGGCCGGCCGCGCCGAAGATCTCGCCCCAGAGCAGCCCGCCCGACCAGGGAGACCACTCGGACGGCTTCAGGACGACGGTGTTGCCGAGCGCGAGCGGCGCTGCGATCGACCGGGCCGAGAGGATGAGCGCGGCGTTCCACGGCGCGAACGCCCCGACGACGCCGACCGGCCTGCGGATCCCCATCGCGAAGGCCCCGGTATCGGACGGGATGATCTGGCCGATCGGCGCGTACGCGAGCGCCGCGGTCTGGCGGAAGAGGTTCGAGACGAAGGCGGTCTGGAACATGGCGAAGCCGAACGTCGCTCCGCTCTCGCGCGCGAGCATCGACACGATCTCGTCGCGCCGCTCCTCCAGGAGGTCGGCCGATTGCAGGAAGATGCGCTGCCGCTCGGCCGGAGGGGTCGCCCGCCAGCCTTCGAACGCCGCAGACGCTGCCTCGATCGCCGCGTTCGCGTCGGCAGCGCCGCCCGCCGGCGCGGTGAGGACGACCTCGCCCGTGAACGGGTCGGCGTCCTCGAACGTGCGGCCGTCCGCCGCGTCGACCCAGGCGCCGCCGATGAGCTGCTTGACCTCTTGCATGGCGTTCACGTGACCACCCGCAGTGCGAGGCTACGGGGCTTTCGTCGTAGTTGTCAAGACGCCGTTCCATCTATTAGAACATCGGCATGAGCGCCGAGTCGGGCTTCTCGCAGTCGCTCGAGCGAGGACTGGCGATCCTCGCGTCGTTCCGCTCCGAGCGGCCTCTGCTCGGCGTGAGCGAGCTCGGCCGTGACGTGGGCCTCAGCCGCTCGACGACGCATCGCTATGTCGCGACGCTGGTCGCGCTGGGCTATCTCGAGCAGGACCCCGGCACGAGGAAGTACCGGCTCGGACCGCGGGTACTCGATCTCGGCTTCTCGGCCATCAACTCCATGGAGCTACGTGAGGTCGCCGCCCCGCATCTCCGAGAGCTCTCCGACGCGACCGGCTACACCGCCAACATGGCGATTCTCGACGATCTCGACATCGTCTACGTCGACCGCTGCCGCAGCGCGCAGGCGCGGCAGCGCGAGATCGACCTCAACCTGCACGTGGGCGCGCGCCTGCCGGCCTACTGCACCTCGCTCGGCAAGGTGCTGCTCGCGCAGCTTCCCGACGAGGAACGGAAGGCACGGATCGCGCGGGTCGACTTCCGGCGACGGGGGCCGAACACGATCACGTCGCGCACCGCCTTCGCCGCCGAGCTCGTGCGCGTGCGCGAGCAGGGCTATGCGGTGAACAACGAGGAGCTCGCTTACGGCCTGCGTTCGATCGCCGCCCCCGTGCTGGCGCATGACGGCTCGGCCGCCGGGGCGATCAACCTTGCCGTCCACAGCTCCATGGTGTCGAGCGCGACGCTCGGCGAGAGGTTCGGCCCGATCCTCATGCGGACGGCGGCCGACATCTCCGCGCGGCTCGGTTTCCCTCTCGACTAGCTCCCGGCGAGCTGTTTCTGGAGAGACGATCGCGTCGACGCCGTTCGCGTCTGCCTGCGACGGCGTACAGATCCTTCAGCGCTACCGGGACTCCGCACAGGAGGTCAGCATCTCCTCGGGCGAGCCTGGCCTCGGCGGCGCGCCGCGGCCGCGAGCGCGTCTTCTTCGTACACGCGCACCCAGGCGTTCACGAACGAGGCGGATCCGTCGAAGCTGTGCTCGCCGTCCCGCTCTTGGATGCGAGCCAGGCAGGTCCGACACCAGCTCGACGGACGACGAGTCGCGACGCGCGAGCGCTGCTGCTGCGCCGACGACGCCGAGATCCGGCGAGGACACGGGTGCGATATACACGGTGTCGCGTGACGCCGCGCACCTCACCACCCTTCAGAGCCGACCACGTCGGCAGCCTGCTGCGGCCGCAGCCGCTGCTGGACGCGCGTGACGACCACGCCGCGGGACGGATCGACGACGACCAGCTGCGCGCCGTCGAAGACGAAGCCATCCGCGAGATCGTGCGGATGCAGGAGGACGCGGGGCTCAGGTCCGCGACCGACGGCGAGTTCCGCCGCGCGTCGTGGCACATGGACTTCATCTACCAGCTCGACGGCATCACGAAGGAAGCCGGGCACATCTCCGTCAAGTTCCACAACCCGGAGGGGGACATCGAGTTCACGCCGGCCGCACTGCACGTGAACGGCGAGCTCGGCGTCTCGAAGACGATCTTCGGCGACGACTTCCGGTTCCTCCAGGCTTCGGTCACGAACGCGACGCCGAAGCTGACGATTCCGTCGCCGAGCATGGTCCACTACCGCGGCGGCAAGGCGGCGATCGACCCCGCCGTGTACCCCGATCTCGACTCGTTCTGGGCCGGGCTGACGAGCGCGTACCGCGAGCAGGTGCGCCGCCTCGGCGAGCTCGGCTGCACGTACCTCCAGTTCGACGACACGAGCCTCGCGTATCTCAACGACCCTCGGCAACGGGAGTACGTCGCATCGATCGGCGGCGACCCGGCGCACCAGCACGTCGAGTACATCCACCACATCAACGAAGCGCTCGCGTCGCGACCCGCAGAGATGTCGGTGACGACGCACATGTGCCGCGGCAACTTCCGATCGTCGTGGGCGGCGGAGGGGAGCTACGACTTCGTCGCCGAGGCGCTGTTCAACGAGCTCGAGGTCGACGGCTTCTTCATGGAGTGGGACGACGAGCGCTCCGGAGGCTTCGCGCCCCTGCGTTTCGTGCCGAAGGGCAAGCAGGTCGTACTCGGCCTCGTGACGACGAAGCGCGGCGAGCTCGAATCGAAGGACGCGATCAAGCGGCGCATCGAGGAGGCGTCGCGTCACGTCGATCTGGACCAGCTCTGCTTGTCACCGCAGTGCGGGTTCTCGTCGACCGTCGAGGGAAACGAGCTCACGCTCGACGAGGAGATCGCGAAGCTACGCCTCGTCGTCGACGTCGCGCAGGAGATCTGGAACTAGGACGCGGTGCGGTAGGTGAGGCGCGCGAAGTCGCCGAGCGGCGCGGGAGCGACCGTCGCCCGGATCTCGATCTGTTCGTGCGGCTCGACTTGCGGCTTCGCCGAGTTCGGCTTCTCTCCCCAGACGACGACGACCTGGGTTCCCGGCTCCGCAACGGCTGCGTCCACGACTGCGAGCGAGACCATCGCCCTCTCGTTGTAGAGGTAGCCGCAGTCCATCGACATGCCCACATGTTCGTCGTCACGTCGCACGTCGTCGTACTGGAAGAGCGCGTAGCGCGCCTTCGGCAGGTCGATGTACTTCGCTGATCGCTCCCGGCCGAACTGGGTGCCGATCGCCGCTGCGACGTCGTCGGGGTTCCAGACCAGGGTGATCTTCGTGCGCGACTCCGTCTCGGCGATCCGTTCCAGCGCGTCACGACCGACGAAGTCGTGGTCGAACGCGACGAGGCGCCCGTAGCCGAGGTCGTACGGCGTCACGTAGTAGTCGCCGATCTCCTCCGAGAAGAAGCTGCCCCCGAGCGATCCGGCGCGCGCAGCACGTCGCCACTCCCGGAAGTCGCTCAGCGCCTCGCCGGTGAAGATCGCAGGGAGCGGCGAAGGGATCCACCCTGACTCGAGGTTCGCCGTCGAGTACGCCTTCGCGCCTGCGGGCACGAGCCCGAGTTCGCCGCCCGCTTCGAGCAGCGCTCGCCGCACGTCATCGCCGTCCTCCCAGGGCCCGAACAGCTCGAACCCCGGCCGGCCGGCCATGCCGTGCCGGAGCGCGCGCACCTCGTGACCGGCGATCTCGAACCGGGTCATGTGGAAGAACGCCACCTCCGGAGTGGGCCTCCCGGTGGCGCGCTCGACGATCGCGCTCGCAGCGGGTCCCTGGAGCTCGTAGCGGTAGAGCGCCGGAGGGCCCTCCCGGTCGAGGGAGTTCTCGTTGCGCTCGATCTCGACGTGGTAGCCGCCGGTCTCGGCGTTGAAGTGCACCCAGTCGACGATCGCCGGGTGCGCGCCGACGAAGTCGAAGTCGTCGACAGCGAGATGAAACAGGATTCCGTCGCCGATCACGTAGCCGTCGTGGTTGACGGCCACGAACTGCTTCGCCCGCTCCGGGTGGAAACGCGAGACGTTGTTGACACCGAGATCGCTGAAGAGCCGCAGCGCGTCCGGCCCGCGGACGAAGAGATCGCACATGTGGTGGGACTGGTCGAGCAGCGCACACGTGTCTTGCCAGGCTCGCTGCTCCGACCGCCAGTTGCTGAACTCCGGCGCGACCGGGAACGTGTACGGCCGCGCCGCGGCGTTGCGTAGCAGGTCGACCGGGCTGCCGACGCGCGCGAGCGCTGCTTCGAGGCTCTCGCCGTTCAGCGCACGTCCCCCGCGCCGTCGGCGATCGCGGACCGGAGTGCCGCCGTGACGTTCGCGATGTGCCTGCGCATCGCCCGCTCGGCGGCGCGTGGGTCGCCCGCGGCGATCGCCTCGGCGATGGCGAGATGCTCGGCGAAGGACTTCTCCGAACGCCCGGGTGACAGGATGGTCCGGTACTGGAAGCGCACCATCTGGGCGTGGAGCGACGAGATCAGCCGTTCCGCGGTCTCGTGCCGGGCGATCGCGACGATTCGCCGGTGGAAGGCTGCGTTGGCGTCGGATGCGGCGAGCAGGTCGCCGCGGTCGAGCTGTTTGCGTTGCGCCGCGAGGTCGCTACGGAGAGCGGCTGCCTCCTTCGCGGTGATGTGCCCGGCGGCCCTGCTCGCCGTCAGGCCTTCGAGCACCTCGCGCGCCTGGAGGATCTCGATCGCCCTGGGCAGCGAGATCATGCTGACTCGGGCTCCGCGGTTCCACTCTCGCTCGACGAGGTGCTCCTGCTCGAGGCGGATCAGCGCAGTGCGGATCGCCGCCCGCCCGACGCCGTACTCCTCGACGAGCTCGGCCTCGACGAGCCGCTGGTTCGGCTGGAGGCTTCCGGAGACGATCGCGTCGTGCAGCGCGCGGTAGGCCTCGTCCGGAGGCCGGGCGGCCGTGCCGCGCCGTGCGGCGCCGGTGCTCAGGTGTCGCCTCCCGCGCTGCGCCAGCCGCCGCCCGCATAGTCGAGCCGCGCAACCTTCGCGTACGGGGCCGGACTGACGACGGCGCGGACCTCCTTCTGGCGGTGCGGCTCGACGGTCGCCTTGCGCGTGCCGCCGTCGGGCTCGCCCCAGACGACCGTCACCGTGCTGCCGATCTCGATCTCGGGATCGACGACCGCGAGCGAGAGGGCGTGTCTCTCGTTCGCGCTGTAGCCCGTGAAGAGCGACAGCCCGACGACGTTGCCGGAAGAGTCGAGCACCGAGTCGAAGTTCGAGGACGCGTAGTTCGCGTTCGGCAGGTCGAAGAACTGGTAGCCCTCGCCGTGCGGCGCGAAGATCGAACCGAGGATCTCCGTCACGTCCTCGTTCGACCATTCGAGCGTCACCTTCTTCCGCTGTGACTCCGGGTCGATCTGCTCGAGCGCGTCGCGGCCGAGGAAGTCATGGTCGAACTTGACGATATGGCCGTAGCCGAGCTCGAACGGGTTCAGGTAGTAGTCCTCGACGTCGTCGGACACGAAGCTGCCGGCGAGTGCGTTGACCGCCTCGTAGCCGTCGGCAGGCAGCCATTCGCGGTACGCGCGAAGCTCTTCGCCGGTGTAGACGGCCGGGAGGGGCGACGGGATCCAGCCGGACTCCAAGGTGTTGGAGGAGTACGCGCGGGACCCGACAGGCTCGAGCCCGAACTCGGCACCGGCGTCGAGGATCGCCTGGCGGGTCTCCTCCCGGGTCTCGTACGGTCCCCACAACTCGAGTCCGGGGGCGCCCGCCATCCCGTGACGCAGCGTACGGACGCGCTGCCCCGCGACGTTCATCTCGCCCAGCCGGAAGAACTTGAGCTGGTCGATCGGACCGCCGTTCACCTTCTCGAGGACCTGCCACGCGTTCGGACCCTGAACCTGGAAGCGCCAAAGGCGTCGCGTCACCGGGTCTCCGTACGGCCGCATCGGCGAGCGGTCGTCGAGCTCGGCCTCGCAGGCGTAGCCTCCGGTCTCGGCGTGATAGCGGAGCCAGTTCGCGGCCGGCGAGCGGCCGACGAAGAGGAACTCCTCCTCCGCGAGGTGGAAGAGGATGCCGTCGCCGATCACGTTGCCGGCCGGCGTCGCCGGGATGTACTGCTTCGCACGGTCGAGCGGGAAGTCGACGACGCTGTTGACGGCCGTGTCGGAGATCACCTGCAGTGCTCCCGGGCCTCGGACGAAGAGGTTGACCATGTGGTGCGACTGGTCGTAGAGACATGCGGTCTCGCGCCAGGCGCGCTGCTCGCGCTGCCAGTTCGTGAACTCGGCGGGCACGACGGGGTAGATGTAGGCGCCGAGCTGCGAGTTCCGTAGCATCTGCACGACGTCGTTCGAGTCGATGATCTCCTGCAGGTTCTTCCCGCTCATGGTTTCTCCATTCCTGTCGATCCTGCCGCGTCCACCGGCGGCGTCGCATAGGTGAACCAACTCTCCGGCATCTTCGTGCCCCAAGCCTGACCGCGTGCACGCTCCTCCGGCGTCCACGTGATCGGCCTCCAGTCCGGCGCGAGCAGCAGCCGGCCGTCCGTGATGATCTCCACGCGGTTGCCGCCGGGCTCGAACGCATACAGGAACGTCGTCTGCTGGACGGCGTGCTTCGCGGGGCCTGCCTCGATCCGTACGCCGGCGTCGGCGAAGACGTCGGCTGCGCGCAGGACATACTCGCGCGCGTCCACGGCGTACGCTACGTGGTGCAGCCGGCCGCCGACTCCCTCCGGGTCGACGCGCCCATAAGCGAGGTCGTACGACTTCGGCGTCACGTGGAGCCAGGCGCCTGTCCGGCGTCCGTCCGCGTCGACCGCCTGCTCGCTGACGCGGAAGCCGAGGGCGTCGACCATGTAGTCGGCATTGGCGTCGATGTCCCGACACCAGACGTTGACGTGGTCGAGACGCCGCACCGCCGCGCCGCGTACGCCCATGCGCTGCGGCTGGTTCTTGAGCGCGGGCCGCTGCCCCTCGGTGGGGACGAAGTACTCGCTGTCGTAATAGATCGACATGCGGTGGCCGTCCGGATCGGTGAAGGCGTACGTCCGCCCGATCCCGGCGAGGCCGTCCTCCCAGCCGAGCCCGCGACCCGTCCCCTCGATCGCCGCGACGCGACGCTCGAGCGCGGCTCCGCTCGTCGTGCGCCACGCCATCGTCCCGGGCCCAGGGCGCTCCGCCGCTGTGAGCCGCAGCGACGCGCGCTCGTAGTCGCCCCAGGCACGCAGGAAGATCGACTCGCCGGCGCGTTCGACCTCGTCCATGCCGAGGACGGACACGAAGAAGTCGAGGCTCGACTCGAGGTCCGGCGTCAGCAGTTCGGCGCGGCCGAAATGGGCGATGTCGTAGACCGGCTCGCTCAAGTTCGGCCCTCCTCCGCCTGCTCACGTAGCCCGTCGATCTCCCACGACAGTTCGCCGGCCTCGAGGCGTCCGCGCTTGACGATCTCGCGCTGCTCGCGCTGCCGTGAGGCTTCGAGCACCTCGCCGACGCGTTCGCGCTCGACCACCGCGACGCCGTCGCGGTCGAGCACGAGCATGTCGCCCGGCCCGACGGCGGCACCGCCCACGACGACCGGGACGTCGATCTCGCCGGGAATCTCCTTCGTCGCCCCACGGATGCGCACCCAGCGCGCCCAGATCGGGAGGCCGAGCTCAGCGAGCTGGTCCGCATCGCGCACGGAGGCGTCGACGAGGATTCCCGCCACGCCTCGTGCCTTCGCCTGCGTCGCGAGGAGCTCGCCGACGAGCGCGACCGCTGCGGGTTCGGGCATCGTCAGCACGAGCACGTCGCCCGGCTGGACCGTGGCCATCACCGCGTGCACCATCAGGTTGTCGTCCTGGCCGCAGCGCACGGTGCGCGCTGGGCCGGCGATCGCGCTTCCCGGCACGACCTGAACGAGATCGGCATCGACATAGCCGCGCCGACCTCCCGCCTCGTACACCGTCGCGGACCCGAGCCGTGCGAGCTCTGCCGCCTCGCTCGTCGAGGTCGTGCTCACAGCTGCTCCACCACGTCCGGGATCACCCGCATGAATGCCTCCGCCTGGCGGATCGCATCGTCGCCCGTGGCGCGCCGCGCGTGGTTCCCACGCTGGTCGGCACGCTGCGCGTAGTAGGTCTGGAGGTACTGCTGCGCCTTCATCTCCGCCATCGCGGCGTGCTTGGCCTCGAGGACGCTCGTGATGTCGACGAACGTCGTCGGGGTGAAGTTGCAGAGCTCGGGCTGGTGCGGTTCGAAGAGATAGAGCGCGGGTGGGCGCACCGCGGAGAAGGCACTCGGCACGCCGGCGCCGGCGGCAAGCGACCGCGCCCGTGCGACGGCGGTGGAGGCGAGCCCGTGGTCGGGATTGAAGGGATCGGTGTCGGTGTGCGTGACGATCGCGTCGGGCGCGGCGTCGCGGATGACGTCGGCCACGGCGAGGAGCCTGTCGTGGTCGATCTCGAGTGGGTAGTCGCCGTAGTCGAGGCAGCGGAACGTCGCACCGAGGTGCGCGGCTGCGCGTTCGGCCTCCTCGTGCCGGATCTGCTTGACGCTCTCGACGGTCTGGTCGGGCTGCTTCCACAGCTCGCCGCTCTCGCCGCGCTCGCCGTACGAGAGCGCGACCACCTCCGCGGTGCCCCCGGCGCTCGTGCACACGGCTACGGCGCCGCCCGCGCGCCAGACGAAGTCGGCCGAGTGCGCACCGATGACCAGCAGCTTCCTGCTCACGAGCGCTGCTCCTCGAGTACGACCGGCTGTTCGAGCCCGGCGACCCGCCGGGTGTTCGTCACCGCCATCGTGCGGACGTCCTCGTCGGTGAACCCGGCGTCGAGGAAGGCGTCCGCCATTAGCGCGAGCCCGTCTTCGACGGGTGGGTTGGCGAGCTGGCCGAGGTCCGTCGCCCAGACCGTTCGCTCGGCGCCGACCGCGCGCGTCGCCTCGAACACTCGCTCCCACGTCGTCTTCCCGGTGTATGCGGTGGTGAAGACCCGCTCCATCAGGGCTCCCAGGTCGGCGAGCTCGACCTGATCGAAGGGCTCGATCGACTGCGACGGGAACTCCGGGTGCGTCACGACGACGTCGCGAATGCCGTGCTCGGATGCGGCGGCGACCACCGCGAAGATCTCGTCTCGGGAGAGATGGCCCGTGCACAGGACGAGGTCGTGGCGGGCGACGACGTCGAGCACGCGCTCGGCGGCGTCGGTGAGGCGCCCGTCGTCGTCGACCACGTGCACGGGACCGACGGGAACTCCTGCGTTTCGCAGCGAGAGCTCGAACGCGACCCAGACGGGGACGTTGCCGGCGGCGCGCGCCGCGGTGAGCTCGTGTTGCTCGTTCACGGCCGAGACCGTCGGTAGCCAGACGAGGCGCGCGCCCTCGCGCGCGGCGATCTCCACGGCGAGCGGATTCAGGCCGCCGACCGCGGCGTTGAGCGTGATCGAGCCGAGCACCGTCACGCCGGGAACCGCCGCCGCGACGACACGTGCTCTCTCCGCCGTCGCGGTGTAGTGCGACTTGAGCCCGAACCCCGCGAGTCCGGTCTCGCAGCAGCGGCGGGCGAGCTCGAGGTCGTCGATCCGGCGGTCGACGAAGTCGGGCGCCACGTGCACGTGGTAGTCGACCGCGCCGTGCACGAGTTCGCGCGCATGGGCGCTCGGGACGGGATGGTCGCGCTTCTCGCTCACACCAGGGCGTCGATCGCCGGCCGGTCGCCGTTCGGGCACTGCGCCTGCTGCCACCGCCAGGTGGCGACCAGCTCGTTGAACGTGAAGAAGTGGAAGCCCACGATGCCGAGGCGGGGGTCAGCGCGCTCCGCGTCGATCGCGTCGTAGAACCGCTGTCCCGCGTCGGTCGAGCCTCGCAGAAGCCGGCCGATGCCGCGCTGCGTGCGGAGGAAACGAAGCGACGGCCCGACTCCGACACGCACCGACATCTCGAGCAGGCGCCGCCGATCGACTTGTCCCGTCGCCCCGGCGTAGAGCGGCAGCGCGATCCCGCTCGCACGAAGCCGGGAGAGCCAGGCGAGCAGCACGTTCGCGTCGTAGCAGATCTGCGTGACCATGTACGTCGCGAGCCTCGCCTTGTGCTCGAGGGCCGTCTGGAGTTGCCGGTCGCCGATCAACGGATGCCCTTCGGGGTAGGCGGCGACGCCGATGGCGACCGGGCGTTGGGGATGGTCTCCGAGGACGTCGAGCAGTTCGCCGGCCGAGCTATACGGCCCGATGGGCTCCGGCAGATCGCCGCCGATGACGAAGACGTCGTCGACCCCGGTCTCGGTCGTCCGTGCCAGGATCGCGTCGAGGTGCTCCCGGTTTCTGACCATGCGGGCCGCCAGATGGACGGTCACCCGATGGCCCAGCGCGCACAGCCGTTCGGCGTAGTCGATGCTCCGGTCGATGCCGTGCTTGGGGGATGACGTGACCGTCAGCCTCAGAGGTGGTGCGACCTCGGCGGCCTGCTCCTCGCCCCTCCGAAACGGCAACAGCTCGTATCGGCATTCACACGAGGGCGACATTGACGCCCGGATTGTATACAGTAATGACCACAACATGCGGACCGCAACGAGTCGAAGAGCTCCTCGGTTTCCTTCGTGCTTCAGGCCGACACTGCACGCCTCGTCGTCTCTTGTCGAGACCGGCAGGGGATCATCGCCGCACTCTCCGGTCAGCTGGCCGTACTCGGCGCGAACATCATCGGCTCCCACCAGTACTCGACCGATCCCGAAGGCGGAGCGTTCTTCCTGCGAATGGAGTTCCATCTCGCCGGACTCGATCGCGATCGAGAACGGGTGCGTGCGGAGCTGGCCCCGATCGTCGAGCGGTTCGCGATGGACTCGAGGCTCGTCTTCCCGGGCGAACGCAAACGCGTCGCGATTCTCGTTTCGCGGCGCGAGCACTGCCTGCTCGACCTGCTCTGGCGCTGGCGACGCCACGACCTCGAGTTCGACCTGTTCGCCGTCGTCTCGAACCACGCCGATCTCAGACGTGAGGTCGAGGAGTTCGGCGCCGCCTACCACCACGTCCCGGTCGAGGACGGGCGCAAACCGCAGGCCGAGCAGCAGATGCTGGAAGTGCTCGCGGGCAACGTCGACCTCGTCGTGCTCGCCCGCTACATGCAGATCCTGTCCGGCGAGTTTCTCCAGCACGTCGGCTGCCCCGTCATCAACATCCATCACTCGTTCCTGCCGGCGTTCGTGGGAGCGAACCCCTACGTCCAGGCGCGTCAGCGAGGGGTCAAGCTGATCGGCGCGACAGCGCACTACGCGACCGAGGATCTCGATGAAGGCCCGATCATCGAGCAGGACGTGATGCGCGTCCGGCAGAGCATGTCGGCAGACGATCTGGAGCGCGTCGGCGCGGACATCGAGCGCATCGTTCTCGCCCGAGCAGTCCACTGGCATCTCGACGACCGCCTGTTCGTCCACGAGAACCGCACCGTGATGCTCGGATGAGCAGCTGCCTGCCAACCGAAGTGCGATCTAGTCGTCGGATGCTTATGTCACTCGAAACCGGAGGCCCGGCTCACTTGAAACCGACCACTGCCGCACCGTCGGAAAACCATAGGAGAGAGGTGCTGTTATGAGTTCGTGTTACCGGCGGCTCGCCGCCTGCGGGCGCCTTGCCGCAATTCCCATCGTTGTCGTCGCCGCTGTGACAGCCGGCGTCGCGGGCGCTTCGGCGCATTCTGCGGCGACGCCTATCAGCAAGTCTGAGCTCGCTCACCTGAAGGCTTTCGTTGCCAAGGCGCAGAAGGCGCCGAAGTGGCATGCCCCGGGGCCGGCGGTCAACGCCAAGAGCGCGCTCAAGGGCAAGACGATCGTGACGTTCCCGATCAGCTCCGAGATCGACGCCTGCAACCTGAAGGGCCAGCAGGGCTATCTCGACGCCGAGGCCAAGGCGCTCGGCGCGAAGGTCAAGCCGCTCAACACCAACGCCGGGCCGCCGAGCTGGCAGGCGAACCTGAGCACGGCCCTGACGGAGAAGGCGGATGCGGTCGTGATGCTGTGCGGGCCCGCCGCCAGCGCCGTCGCGCCGCAGTTGCAGCAGCTGCACAACGCCCACATTCCCGTGGTCGACGGCAACTACAACCAGATCGGCGGCAACCCCGCCTTCCCGTTCACGAACCTGTCGGCGGAGAGCGGAATCGACACTGCCGGCGGCGTCAAGACCGACCTCGCTCAGGCGCTGGTCAACCTCAAGGGCAAGCCGGCGCACATCCTGTTCCTGGACAGCCCGCAGGTTGCCCAGTACTCCGGTGCGAAGCAGGCTCTGAAGGCCGGGATCAAGAAGTGGTGCGCGAAGACCTGCACCGTCGAGAAGGAAGAGGACTTCGGTACGCAGGATTGGGGCAGCGCCAAGGAGCAGCAGGCGATCGCGACCGATCTCCAGGGTGACTCCAAGATCAACGCGGTCATCGTCACGTTCGACGGCATGTCCGACGTCATCGTGAACGCGGTCCACGGTGCGGCCTCGAGCCATCCCGGTCTGAAGCTCTACGCCTGGGGCGGAGGCATCGCCGAGATCAAGACCGTCCAGACGAACCCGATCTTCGCCGGTGACTCAGGTCCCGACGAGCGCTGGGACGCGTACAACCAGCTCGATCAGGTGATCCGCCTGCTCGCGCACAAGAAGCCCGCGCCCGTCGGCAAGGAGGTCGCGCCGAACATGTTCTTCACCAAGAAGAACGCCAAGGGCTTCTCCAAGGGCAACACCTACAGCGACAAGCCCTACAGCAACGGCGCCTTCGCCAAGGACTACAAGAAGCTCTGGGAGGTCAAGAAGTAAGTGATTCCGCGGGCGTCGCTCGGATCTGTACAAACTCGGAAGCGTTGAGCACTCCCAGCGATCCGGCGGCGCCCGCGACTCCCTCGCGCCCGGTGGTCCCCGCGCTCGAGGCGAAGAACCTCGCCAAGAGCTTCGGGGCCTTCCGGGCGCTCGGCGGCGTCGACGTCACGATCGGAGCCGGCGAGGTGGTCGCACTACTCGGCGAGAACGGCTCCGGCAAGTCGACGCTCGTCAAGATCCTCTCCGGCTACCACGAGCCCGAGCCGGGCGGTGAGCTGCGGCTCAACGGCGTCGGCGTGCCGCTCCCGGTGCCTCTCAACCGGGCCCGCGAGGTCGGTCTCGCCTTCGTCTACCAGGACCTCGGCCTGGCGGGCGATCTCCAGGTCGTGGAGAACCTCTTCGTGGGCCACCGCGCGACCAGAGGCCTCGGCTCCGCGGCACCCATCAACTGGCACGCCGAGCGCAAGCGTGCGCGTCAGATCTTCGAGCACTACGGGGTCGACCTCGACCCCAGCGCCCAGGTGGGGCGCCTGCGCCCGACGTCCCAGGCGCTGCTGGCGATCGTGCGCGCTGCCGAGGAGCTGCGTGAATACCGGCAGCAGAACGAGGAGCGCGGCGGCGTGCTGATCCTCGACGAGCCGACCGTCTTCCTGCCCGAGCACGAGAAGGTCTTCCTGTTCGACCTGGTCCGCCGGGTCACCGATGTGGGGCCCGGAGTGTTGTTCGTCTCGCACGACATGTCGGCCGTGCGCGAGATCGCGCACCGCGCCGCGGTCCTCCGCGACGGCGAGAAGGTCGGGGACGTCGTCGTCGAGGACGTCTCGGACGCCGACCTCATCGAGCTCGTCTCGGGTCACCGCCTGGACCGCGCCGCCATCGAGCGAGCCACGGGCCAGGGGTCGGACACCGACGTCGGCGTCAGCGGCGACGTCGTGCTCGCGGCCAAGGACCTGCGCGGCGGCCGCGTCCGCGGCATGACGTTCGCCGTGCATGCAGGCGAGATCCTCGGGATCGCGGGACTGCTCGGCTCCGGCGGCGATGATCTGCCCTACGTGCTCTTCGGCGATGTCGCCGGCTCCAGCGGAGAGGTGACGGTCGGCGACTGGAGCGGCGACGTCTCGGGTCTCACTCCGAGCAAGTCGATCAAGCTCGGCGTGTCGCTCGTGCCCGCCGACCGCCAGCAGCAGGGCGTCGTGCCCGACCTGCAGGTCTCGCTGAACATGCTCTCGCTTTCGCTCAGGAGCTTCATGCGGGGCGGTTTTCTGCGCCTGGACAAGCTCCTCGCCACCGCCAACGAGCGCGCCGTCACCTACGACGTTCGTCCGCCCGACGCCTCCCTGAACCTCGCGGCGCTCTCGGGCGGCAACCAGCAGAAGGTGGTACTCGCCCGTTGGCTCGAGCGAAGCCCGACGGTGATGCTCTTGCACGAGCCCACCCAGGGCGTGGATGTCGCCACCCGCCAGCAGATCTACGAGCTGATGCGGACGCGTGCCGCCGAGGGCGCGGCGATCCTGTGGGTGACGACCGACTTCGACGAGCTGGCGACGATGGCGCATCGCATCCTGCTGTGCGCCGGCGGCAGAATCGCCGGCGCGATGGGGCCGCCCTACAGCCGCGACCGGATCACGAGCGAGGTCTATTCCACCACCGCGCGCGGTGCGGGTGAGGCGACGGTCGCGGCATGAGCACCGACGAGCCGGCGCAGCCCGCGCCGCCGGCGCCGCAGACCGCCCCCGCGAAGCCCCGCGGCGTCCGGTCCTGGGCGTCCCGGATCTTCAGCGCCCGCACGCTCGAGGCGTCCCTCCTCCCGATCGCGTTCGTGCTGCTCATCGCGGCGTTCGGCCACGCTCGGCCGGACACGTTCTTCCAGTGGTCGAACTTCACCACCATCTTCGGTCTGAACGCCGTGCAGCTGGTGCTCGCGATGTCGCTGCTGGTGCCGCTCACGAACGGCGACCTCGACCTGTCGGTGGCCGAGATCTCCGGCTTGACGTCGGTGCTGGTCGCCTGGCTGAACGTGAACCACCACTGGGCGCTCGGTCCCTCCATTCTCGCCGGTCTCGGCTGCGGGCTCGCCTGCGGCACCCTGAACGGCTGGATCATCGTCCACTTCGACGTCAACCCCTTCATCATCACGCTGGCGACCGGGAGCATCTTCAGCGGTATCGCCTTCTGGCTGCCCAACCAGCTGACGGTTGCGGGCATCTCGACGAAGCTGACCGACTGGACCGTGATCCACCACTTCCTCAGCATTCCGGTCGACTTCTGGTACGGGGTGGCGATCATGCTGCTCATGTGGTACCTGCTGACCTTCACGGCCTTCGGGCAGCGCGCGTTGTTCGTCGGGCAGTCACGCCAGGTGGCTCGGCTCAGCGGCTTCAGGGTCGGCTCGATCAGATTTTCGGCTTTCGTGCTCGCAGGGCTGATCGCGTCGATCTCGGGAATCATCAACGACGGCGTCCTCGGCTCCGCCACGCCGGGCTCGGGGAACCTCCTGCTGTCGGTGTACGCCGCGGTCTTCCTCGGCATGACGACCATCCAGCCGGGGCGGTTCAACGCCATCGGGACCGGCGTTGCCGTCTTCTTCCTTGCTGTCGGCGTGAACGGCATGAACCTCCTGGGCGCCCAGACCTACGTTCAGTCGCTCTTCTACGGGGCGATCCTGGTGGTCGCCGTGGTGGCCTCGCGACTGATCAACCGTCGCCGGGCGGCCTCCGCGGCCCGCGCCGCGACCTAGGCGGTGCGACCTGGATCGAGCACGTTCCCGGTGTCGGCACCGGGCGTGAGCACGAGCTCCAGCTCGAGCGACGCCCACGGCCCCTCGATCCCCGGCGGGCGCTCCGGATCGTCCGCGCTCCGCTCCACGAACGACCGGACCAGCGAGGGCTTCACCGCGAAGACGGCGTCCGAGTCGAGGTATTCGCTCGCCGAGTCGAAGATGTGCGTCACCACTGACCGGAATCCGTCCGCGCGCACGATCAGGTGGAGGTGCGCAGGCCGCCAGGGGTGGCGGCCCGTGGCGGCCAGCATTTGCCCCACGGGGCCGTCGTGCGGGATCGGATACGGCACGGGCCGCACGGCGACGAACGCGAAGCTGCCGTCGTCGAGCGTGCGATAGCGGCCGCGCAGGTGGTCCTCCGGAGCCTCTGGGCGCTGGACCGCGTACATACGGTCGGCGCCGTTCTGCCAGACATCGAGCTCGGCGCCCGCGATCGGCTCGCCCCGGTTCGAGAGCACGCGGCCGTGGACCCACGCGGGCGTGCCGGCGGGCTCCTCGGCCATGCTTTCGCCGTAGGCGCGGAGCGGCGCGCCCGGCATGTAGAACGGGCCGAGCACGGTCGACTCGGTGGCGCCGTCCGGCGGGCGTACGAGTGCGTCGACCAGCATCGAGAGGCCGAGCACGTCGGACCAGAGGATGAACTCCTGGCGTCGCTCGTCCGTGATGCGGCCCGTCGCGGTCAGGGCGTCGATCAGCGAGCGCCATTCGTCCTCGCCGAGTTCGACCTCCGCCGCGAACGCGTGCAGGTGCGAGACGAGGGCCTGCATCAGCTCGCGGAGCCGCGGGTCGCCGCAGTCCTCGAAGCTTGCGACCGCCTTCGCCGTGATCGCCGCAGCAGTCGTCCGTCCTTCGCTCATGTCTGCGGGGTCGTGACGAGCGGATCGCCGTGGTCGCGGCCCGCGAGCCAGCGGGCGCCGCGCTCGTAGAGGTATGCGATCTGCGGGCCGGTGAGACCCGGCATGTCGGATTTGACGTCGTAGCCGATCTGCGTCTGCGCATAAGCGAGATGACGATAGCCCGGGGGGAAACGGCCGAGCAGGTGCGGGTCGAGTGCGAGCGACGCGTCCGGTTCGACCGGATCGAGGCGATCCTTCTCGTAGATCGGCTGCCGCAGGACGATCGCCCAGCGGCCGTCGCGGCGCTCGAAGAAGTCGTAGAAGCGGCCCGTGCAGACGATGTCGCAGAGGACGTCGTGCACCGTGGCCCGCTGCGAGATCGTCATCTTCGTCTGCGCGATCGCCCGGTCGCCGTCGCGCTCGATCGTGCTGCCGCCGAGGAAGTGGAGGATGTTGACGCCGCGCTCGAAGCCTTCGCGGGAGACGCGGACAAACTCGTGGGCGGGCCCCTGGAACCAGGTGGCCATCATGAAGCCGTCCTCGTGCCAGACCGTGGCGAAGCGGTCCCAGTCGCCGGCGTCGCGCCACAGAACCCATTGCTCGACCACCCGGCGGATCTCGAGTTCGGCGCTCGCAGGCCCCGTCATGACAGGCCGCGGAGGATGTCCGTTGCTGCGTGCGCGACGTGCGGCTCGATGCCGAGCTCATTGAGGAGCTCGGCCGCGGCCTCCATCTCGGCGGTCCGGCGCACGGCATGCTGTGTGCTGCCTTCGACGAGACGATCGACGAGGCTCTCGTCGGCGTCGCGCAGCGTCGCGGCGATGTCCGCCCGGAGCCAGTCGGCACACCCGGCCGCCTCCGCAGCCTCGAGACTCTCCAGAACGGAGGCGGCGAGCCCTTTCATGAACACGCTACGAAGAAGCTTTCGCGCTGCCGCGGCGCCCGGCTCCGGGCCGATGACGTCCACGGGGGCGCCGACCGAGCGCAGGATCTCCGCGTAACGCGCGGCGCCGTCGCCCGAGGCGAGCGACGGCGTGCGGACACCATGGTCGGGTACCGGGGCGAGGAGCGCAACGTCTGCGAACGACGCGCCGGCCGAGCGGACGGTCGCGGCGATCTCGCGCTTCACCGCGATGCCAGTTGTGTTCAGATCCGCGAAGATGGCTCGGGACGAGAGTGCCGAGGCGACGGCCTCGACGGCTGACAGCGCGCTCGTACCAGAGTTGAGGCTCAGCACGAGATCCGTTTCTGCGACCGCATCGACAGCGCTCTCTGCCCGCCGTAGGCCAGGGACGGATCGCGTCGGCACGGGATCCCACCCTGCAGTGGGGACGCCGAGTTCGACGAGGTCGGCGGCGAATGCCGCGCCTGCCTCGCCGAGCCCGAGTAACGCGACGTGGATCGGTCGGCTGGCCGTCTCCGTCATCCGCCGAGCCGATGCGGGCTACGAGCCGACAGCAGCGATGCTCCAATCGATATCACACCGGCGGCAGACGGTTTCGAGCGCCCCTTTGATCTCGTCCAGCCCGTTGCCCGGCGCGACGATGATCTCCATTGCAAAGATCGGCGTTCCGCTCACCGGCGCCGGTTCGAGCGTCGTCTCGACGCTCTCGATGTTGGCCGCACAGCCTCGCAGCGCGTCAGCGATCTGGTGCACGAGTCCCGGCTGGTCGAGCGCGCGCGCGCTGATCCGATACGTCCGGCGAGGCGCGGGTGCCGGCTCGGGAACCGGGGTCGCCCGTACCGCCAGACTCGTGATCTGCTCGAGTTCGTCGAGCTCTCGCTCGACTCTTGCGACCGCGTCCTCGGAACCTGCGAACAACACGGCGATCGCGAACTGGCCGCGCATGTTCAGCATCCGGCTCTCCTCGATGCTCGCGCCTCGCTCGAGCGCGAATGCCGCAAGCTCCTGGACAAGGCCCGGCCGGTCGTCGCCGATTGCGGTCAGCACGACACGGCGAATCATCGAGCGGATTGTATGGAACCTCGGCGCAGACAACGAATGCCACACACACGGCGCGGGCAGCGAACGCATACCCCGCAGATGATGGCAACGTCTCGGAGTAAGCGTCCAGATGCCGCTGCGGAGCGAAGGCAGTCACGCTGGGCCCGCGTCCGGTGGACCTCTCTCTTGCGCAACGGCTCATCGCGCGCCCTCGAGGTTCTTGAGCGCATCTCGCGTGTGTTCGACGATGAACGCGAGCGACCCAGCGACGTCGCTCTCCTCGATGTGGTCGAACAGGGCCTGCGCCGGGTTGAGTCTCGATGCTTGGTTCCAGGCGCCGACCGCCTCGTCGCGGACTCGTGCGACCTGGCCCCGCAGGCCCGCGTAGGCAAGCCGAGCGAGATCGGCCGCGTCGCCCGTGAAGACGACGGGCGGGCAGAGCCGGTTCTTGTCCTCGTCGTCCATCTCGGTCGACTCGACGAAGCCGATCGTCGCGGCGCACCAGGGTAGGAAGCCCACGGCCACGTATTGGATCGTGATGCGGCCGGGCTCGAACACCGGTCGGGCGAGCGCGCGCGGGACGCCGGCCGCGGTGCAGTCGACGTAGACCTCATTCGGGCCGCCTGGGAGGTCGCTCGACTCGGTGCTGATCGACGTCTGGCCGATCCTCCGGATCCGGCGGGCCCGCACAACGTGCTCGATTGCGCGAACCGCGTCGATCTCGCCTCGACTCACGGTGGCACCGCGAAATGCGAGCGGCTCGACCGCAGGGTCGATCCGTACGAAGACGCCACGGTCCTCGAGTCGTCGCGCGAAGTCAGTGCCGTCGGCCGCGCCGGCCGCAGCCCCGATCCAGTGCGCCTGGAGTCGCATGTACGAGGCGACGAGATCGAGCGGTTGCGTGAAGGTGCGGTCGATCTGCCACGGATCACGGCCCCGGATCCAGCGGATGTGGTCGGGGTCGACGCCCGCCTCGAGCAGCCAGACGCACGTGTCGATTGCCGTTTTCCCAGCCCCGACTACCGTGAAGCGTTCTGGAGGTTCGTCGAGATCGACGAGATCGTTGGGTGGGATGCACCTGACGCCCTCATCCACGCCGAAGCCCGGCACGTGACGGGATGGGATCTCCGACTGGACGTAGGTCGCGTCGACGAACCTGCGTCGTGGCTTCACGACCGTCTCGGAGCCGTCGAGCAGCGAGACGATGCGGTGTCCCACGTCGTTCTCGCCGCGATGGTCGCTCATGCCGAGGAACCGGACCCGGCCGGTTGGCAGCAGGTTCTCGTCGAGAACGCGCGCGTAGTAGTCGCAGATCTCGGCGGCACTCGCACGCTCGTAAAAGCCGGCGTTGGGTCCGTCCTCATCGATCCTGTCGTAACCGAGCGGGCGTGACTCGACGCCGTAGTAGGCGGAGGGCTGGTGGAGGCGGACGAACGGGTAGGCGTCGAGCCAGTGACCGCCCGGCCGGTGGCGCCGGTCGACGAGCACGACCTCGGCGTCCGTGTTCGTGACGATCGTGTCCGCGAACGCCATCCCCGACGCACCTGCGCCGACGACGAGATAGTCGGTCTCGACTTCCCGCATTCCGGGACCCTACGGCAGCCGCAGAGCCGCTTTCACCGCTTACCGCTCATCGCCGGTAGGCGCTGTGGCAACGGTGACCGCCGTCCGATCGCCGTGGTTCAGGCGGGCGTCGTAGGCGCGGAGGACGTCGCGCTGAGTCAGCCAACCGACGGGCGTCCTGCCCCCTTCACGGGTGACCGGGAGGCCGGAATGGGCGCGAAGCAGAGCGCCGAGCGCCTGCTCGAGCGTCTGGCCGGTCGTGAGCGCCGGTAGGTCCTGGGCAAGGTCGGCGGCGGTGGTGGCGAGCGCGTCTTCGCGTATGGCTTCTTCGACCTGTTGGGAGCTGATCGTTCCGTAGTAGACGCCGCGGGCGTCGGTGATGGGGAGGCCGTCGGTCGAGGCGTCGCCGAGGCGGGCGATCACCTCGTTGAGCGTGGCCTCCGCGGGGAGCGGTGCCGGGAGCGGTTGCATCGCGTCGGCGACGTGGAGGAGTTGCATGAGGTTCGTGCCGCGTCCGCGGAGTAGGTCGATGCCGCGGCGGCGCAGTTTGAGCGTGTAGATGGTGTCGCGGCTGAGCAGGTTGCTGATGCCGGCGGCAAGCGCGATGGCAAACATGAGCGGCAGGATGATTCGGTAGTCGCCGGTGAGCTCGAAGATGATGATCACGGCGGTGATGGGGGCGCGGGCGGCGCCGGCGAAGACGGCGCCCATGCCGACGAGGCCGTAGGCGCCGGGGGGTCCGGTGAGGCCGGGCAGGAGGTGGTGGACGCCGGCGCCGTAGGCGCTGCCGAGCATCGCCCCCATGAACAGAGAGGGGGCGAAGACGCCTCCGGAGCCGCCGATGGCGATGGTGAGGCTGGTGGCGAGGATCTTGCCGGCGAGCAGTGCGAGCAGCAGCCAGACTGCGTAGTCGCCGTGGATGGCGTGCACGAGCGGCGGGTAGCCGACGCCGTACAGCTCGGGAAGGGCGAAGAGCAGAAGCCCGAGCAGGATTCCGCCCGCGGCCGGGCGTAGCCACTCGGGGCCGCGCCAGATCCGATCGGCCCGGTCTTCGAGGCCGTAGAGGACGCGGATGAAGGCGACGCCGACGAAGGCAGCCAGGAGACCGAGACCAGCGTAGAGCGGGTACTCGACCGGCGATCGCAGCTGGAACCCTGGCAGTTGCAGGAAGACCTGCGAGCCGAAGGCGGCGCGACCGATGATGTCGGCGACGAACGAGGAGAGGACGACTACGCCGAAGGACTCGGCCTCGAAGTCGCGCAGGATCAACTCGAGGCCGAAGAACACGCCGGCGATGGGAGCGTTGAAGGTGGCCGAGATCCCACCCGCGGCGCCGCAGGCGACGAGCACGCGCAGCCGCGACTCGGACACTCGGGTGATCTGTCCGAGGGTGGAACCGAGCGCGGAGCCGATCTGCACGATCGGTCCTTCGCGCCCGACCGAACCGCCCGAGCCGATACACAAGGCTGACCCGAGCGACTTGATCACCGCGACCTGGGGGCGGATGCGGCCGCCGCGCTCGGAAACGGCGAACATCACCTCGGGCACGCCGTGACCGCGGGCCTCGCGGGCGAAGAAGTAGATCAGCGGCCCGTAGAGCAGTCCGCCGACCACGGGGGTGAGCACGACGAACCAGAAGCCGATTCCGTGGAAGTAGCCGTAGGAGGCGTGCCCGGCGGCGCTGTAATCTCGACGCCCCGTGAACGCGTAGGTGAAGGCGAGGATCAGATAGCGGAAGACGACCGCGCCGGCGCCTGCACCGGCACCGACCACGAGGGCCAACGCCACCAGGCCGGCCGGCGTCCCGCGGAGCCACTCGTGCGCTCGAGCAATGCGGCCGCCGACGACTGGACGAAAGCGGGCGACCATCATCGCTGCGCTTGCGTTCGACGAACTGCGGCAGCGAAGCCGCCGTCCTCCGCCAGGGTCACTTCCCGACCTCGTTTCCGCCGACTGCGGACGCGCGGAAGCTCGCGTCGACTGCGCGCATGTCCCTCGCAAGCTGGCGCCGCTCTTCGCGCAGCGCAAGGAATGCCCGCATCAGCCTCCGGTCAGCCTCCGCGGTGAGCCGCAAGACGGAAACCCTCCTGTCCGCCCCGACGGAGCGCTCGAGCAGACCCGCCTCCTCGGCCCGCTTCACAAGCTCGGTTACCGCCGGCTGCGGCAGCGAAAGACTCGTCACCAGCTCGCTGACCGTCGAGGTCTCGTTCTCTCCGGTCTTGATCGCCAACAGAAGGTCGTAGCGTTGCGAGGTCAGTCCGGCACCGGCGGACACCTCGTTCGTCCGAGCAAGGAAGCGCCGCAACGCCCGTCGAAAGTCGGCCGCGCGCTCCAACTCGACCGGCGAGACACGCGGGCTCGTGTGCTTGCGCATATTTACATCATGCCATGATCTAACGACAGCACAACAGACCCGGGACGACGGCGACACGCATGCGACTGGGTGGCGCCGTGTGGACCCGGTGATGACGCGTCGACGTGACCTTTGCCGAGTCTGAGAGGCGCTGCTCTGGCAGGATCCGGCTTATGCGCCGGGGCCTTGCATGGCTCGTAGCGGTCCCGCTGATGCTCGCGGGATCCCAGGTCGCGCACGTTCTCGCCTATCGAATTGTCTACCCGGAGGCGAGCGTCCGGCTGCGGGACCTCGTCGCGACAGGCCACGGCTACATGAGCATGCTGCCTATCGCGCTCGGAGTGGCCGCCGCGGTGGTCGTTCTCTCGCTGATGGCCAGCGCTCTCGACGCGGCGCGCGGGAGTGATGTGCGGTCGCTGCCGCCGTGGGCATTCGCGCTGCTGCCGGCCGCCGGATTCGCCTTTCAGGAGTACATCGAACGTTGGCTCGCCTGGGGCTTCTTCCCGTGGAATGCGGCCGAGGAGCCGACCTTCGTCCTCGGGATCGCGCTCCAGCTCCCCTTCGGGGCGCTCGCCTACCTCGCGGCGCGACTACTGCTGCGCACGGCCAAGCGCCTAGGGCGCCGTCTCGCCCAGGTCTCGCCGCCGCGCCCCCGGGTCGCCGCGCCTCTCCGCCTCGTGCGGGAGGCCCAGATGCTGCCGCCGCTTCCGTCGCTTCTCTCGCGCAGTCTGGGACGGCGCGGGCCTCCTCTTCTCTCGGGCTGAGCAGAGCCGCCGCCGAACCGGCGGCGGGTCCCGCTAGGGAAGGAGAGTGGATTGAAGCGCAGGAGCCGTTTTGCGGTGCTTGCAGGCGCGGCTGCGATCGGGCTGGTCGCCGTCGCGAGCGCGTCGGCGCACGCCCGCATGAGCCCGTCGGTCTCGCTGGCGAACGAGCTGCAGCTCTACAGCCTCGCGATCCCGACAGAGAAGGCGAACGCCTTCACGACGAAGATCGTCCTGACCCTGCCGAAGGGGTTCTCGATCGACTCGTTCGTGCCGAGCCCCGGCTGGAAGCGCGTCGAGCAGTCGACCGGATCCGGGGAGAACGCGGTCGTCACGCAGGTGACGTGGTCCGGCGGTCACGTGCCGACGGAGGAAGACTCGCTGTTCCAGTTCCTCGCGCAGCCGGCGTCGGCCGGGACGTACACGTTCCACGTGCAGCAGACGTATTCGGACGGATCGATCGTCGACTGGTCCGGCCCGGAGTCGTCGGCCGCGCCCGCGCCGACGATCGACGTGGTGAGCTCCGTGTCGGGCGGCGGCACGTCGACCCTGACGATCGTCGCGCTCGTCCTTGGCGCGCTCGGCCTCCTCGTCGGGGGCATCGCGCTGTTCTCGCGTGGGGGCCGTTCGCTCACGTGACCGTACGCAGGCGTGGAGCTGTCGCGGTCGCCGTCGTCGCGCTGGCATTGCTGGTGCCTACGGCGGCGTCCGCCCACGCCTATCTGATCAAGACCGTTCCGGCTGCGAGCGTGATCCTGAGCAGGTCGCCGAGCAGCGTCCAGCTGACCTACGACGAGGCGGTCGAGCCGCGGTTCGCGATCATCTCCGTCACTGACGTCTCCGCGCATCAGGAGACGACGGGCCCGGTCGCCCGTTCGGCGTCCGATCCGGACACGCTCATCGTCCCGATCAAGCACATCGGCCAGGGTTGGTATCTCGTCTACTGGCGCGCGATCTCGGTGGACGGTCACCCGGTGCAGGGCGCGTTCACGTTCGCCGTCGGCCCGAACGCCGGGCCGGCACCGCAGTTCAGAGTCCCGCACATCGCGGGAACCGCGACCTCCACGCCCCTCGTGATCGCAAAGTGGCTCGCTTTCCTCACGGTGATGACCGCGATCGGTCTGTTCGTGTTGAGGATCGCGATAGCGCGGCCCGTCGTCCGCCGCGTAGCCGGCACGAGCCTACGCCCGCTCACGATCGCGTTCGCGGTCGTCGCCGGGCTCGGCCTGGTCGCGATTCCGGCGTATCTCGAGGAGGCAGTCGCGATCGACTCCCTCCGCTCGTTCTGGAGCGTGACGGCCGTCGTGCCGCTCTGGCGGCTCACCGCCTTCGGCCGGGGCTACGTCGACGTCGAGGTCTGCTTCGC
>Ga0335076_10000552_pt1 | contig 35020 bp, 27 predicted proteins | sample Lox_Sample_25_FD_206717 | JGI IMG/M metagenome (GOLD analysis project Ga0335076, IMG submission 206717) | Soil microbial communities from Loxahatchee National Wildlife Refuge, Florida, United States - Lox_Sample_2.5 | ecosystem: Environmental > Terrestrial > Soil > Wetlands | place: USA...
GCGGCGGATGCGCCGCGGCAGGGAGACGAGCCCGCTGGGGAGGAAGAGGATGACGAGGAGCAGGACCAGGCCGTTCACGAAGAGGCGCAGGGGGCCGGGCTGCAGCCCAATCCGTCCGCCCACCTCGCGCAGCACCTCGGGGAGGAGCGTGAGGAAGGCCGCCCCCACCACCGGTCCGTAGAACACGGTGGTCCCGCCCACCACCGCGAAGACCAGCATCTCGACCACGCGTCCGAAGGAGTAGCTGGAGGGCTCCACCATGAAGTTGAAGTGGGCGTCGAGGGCGCCGGCGAGCCCGGCCAGCGCCGCGCCCAGCACCAGCATGGAGAGCTTGTAGGCGGTCGCGTGGATGCCCATGGTGCGCGCCGCCGGCTCGTCCTCGCGGATGGCCTCGAGCGCGTAACCGGCGCGCGAGCCCTGGATCCGCCAGAGGACGAAGAGGGCAACCGCGAGCGCCCCGTAGATGGTGAGGACGTGGGTTCGCTGCGGGATGGCCACGAGCCCCAGGGCGCCGTTGGTGAAGTCGAGGTTGACGAAGAAGATGCGGACCACCTCGCCGAAGCCGATGGTGGCGATGGCCAGGAAGACCCCCTTGAGCCGGAGCACCGGGAGTCCGAGCGGCACCGCCACGAGCGCCGGCACCAGCGTCCCGGCGAGCAGGACCGCCGGGAAGGGGGCCTGGGTGTGCAGGGTGAGGACGGCGGAGGCGTAGGAGCCGAGCGCCATGAAGCCGGCCTGGGCGAGGGAGAGCTGGCCGCAGGAGAGCGTGGTGTAGACCGAGAGCGCGAGCAGCCCGTTCAGTCCGATGAAGGCGACGGTGGACTGGTAGGTGAGCCACAGGTCCCGTAGCGACTCGGCATTCACGGGTCGCTAGGCCTCCCGGAGCGCGGCCGGGCCGAGCAGGCCGCGCGGCCGGACGACGAGCACCAGGAAGAGGACCCCGAAGGCGATGGCGTCGCGGTAGGACGAGCCGATCTTCGCCACCGTGAAGACCTCGAGGAGCCCGAGTGCGAAACCGGCGACGGCGGCGCCCGGCATGCTCCCCATGCCCCCGAGGATGATGACCGCGAGGCCCTTCAGCTCCACCGTCCGGCCCATGTCGGGGGAGACGCTGTTGAAGGCGAGCCCGAAGAGGATCCCGGCCGCCCCCCCCAGCGCCGAGGAGACGAAGAAGGAGGAGGCGATCACCCGGTCGACGTTGATCCCCAGGATGCGCGCCGCCGCCGGGCTCTCGGCCACCGCCCGGATGCGGCGCCCGAGGACCGTGCGCCGCAACAGGTAGGTGAGGGCCGCGAGCATCGCGAGGGCGATGGCGATGATCACCACCTGTAGTTCGGAAACCACCGCGTCGCCGAGCCGGAGGCTGCGGTCGGGGACCACGCCGAAGGGGAAGCGCTCCACGTCCGGACCGAACAGCTGGAGCGCCAGCGCCTCGAGGACGGTGGCGAGGGCGATGGAGCTGATGAGCCCGGAGATGTTGGAGTCGGACCGGCCGCGGAGCGGGCGGAAGGCCACCCGCTCGACGAGGACGCCCAGCACCCCCCCCGCCGCCACCGACACCGGGAAGGCGAGCAGCATGGGGAGGTGAAGGTGGAGGACGAGTGCGAGCGCCACGTAGGCGCAGAGCATGAAGACCGCCTGGTGCGCCAGGTTGAGGATGTCGAGCACGCCGAACACCAGCGTGTAGCCGAGCGCGAAGAGCGCGTAGATGCTCCCCAGGAAGAGGCCGTTGACGATCTGTTGGCCCACTCGGCGCCGCCGGCTACTGGAGGATCTCGAACTTCCCGCCCTTCACGATCTGGACCGCGGCGGGGTGGTTGCCGTCGCGGCTGGGGAGGAAGGAGAACTTCCCCAGGGGAGTGGGGAGGTCCTTCACCTTGGCGAAGCCGGCCTTGATGTCGTCCCGGCCGCCCTTCATCCCCGCCTGCTGGATGGCGTCGGCGACGACGAGGAGTCCGGTGTAGGCCTGCGCCGCGAACTGGTCCGGATCGGTCCCGCGCGCCTTCATGGCGGCGATGAACGCCACGTTCACCGGGTCGGTGCTGGCGCGGTTCCAGGCGGTCCCGACGAGGACGCCCTCGGCGGCGGGGCCGGCGAGCTGGATGAACTTGGTGCTGTTGAAGCCGTTGCCGCCCATGATGGGGCCGGTGTAGCCGAGCTGGCGCGCCTGCAGGGCGATGCTGCCCGCCTGCTCCACCAGGGCCGACACGAGCAACACGTCGGGCTTCAGGTTCTTGAGCGCGGTGAGCTGGGCGTTGAAGTCGCGGTCCTTGGTGGCGAAGGTCTGGATGCCGAGGATCTGGACGCCCGACTTCTCCAGCGAGGACTTCATGACGTCGAAGCCGGCCTTGGTGAACGCGTCGTCGTTGCCGTAGAGGAGGGCCGCGGTCTTGAAGCCCAGCTTCCGCCGGGCGATCTCGATCGCCGACGGGATCACCTGGGCCTCCGTCAGCGAGACGCGCCAGATGTAGTCGCCGATGGTGGTGATGGCATTGGGCTTCGTGTTGGAGACCGCCACCACCGGGGTCCGCTGCGCCTGGGCGCGCGGGTCGGCGGCCTCCGCCAGGGTGGAGAGGGTGGGCCCGATGAGGGCGCTCACCTTGGTCATGTTGATGAGCCGGTCGAAGACCGAGATCCCCTGCTGGGGGCTCGTGCCGTCGTCCTCGAGCACGACCTCGAGCGTGATCCCCGGGAGCTTGCCGCTCTTGTTGATCTCGTCGGCCGCCAGCTGGACGCCCGCCCTCTGCTGGGCGCCGTAGGCGGCGGCGTTTCCGGTGAGCGAGAAGACGGCGCCGATCTTGATCGTTTCCGTGGCGGCGGCCGGCCGGGCGGCGAGAAGCGCGATCGCGGCGACGGCGAGTGAGTGAAGAGGAAGGCGCATGTTTCCCTCCAGGGTCGGAAAGATGGGAGCGATCGCTCGGGTCCTACACCAAGCAAAGCCCGCGGGGCAAGAGACTCGAGGGAATCCGCGAGCGTAGCGGCAAACACGACGGGGGTGACGGACGGTGTAGGTCGCGATCGGCCGCCGCCGCGAGGAAAAACACACCCGAGCGCCCGTCGAGAGACCCCGGACGCGCAATGTTAGCGACGACCGCGTGCAAAAAGCACCAATTTTTGATTCACGTCAAGATATTTCCGCGATTGTTGCATCCCCGGAGGGTGCAATGACGCAATGCAACTTGCGGGAATAAAGGGACGCATGCGAGAAACTCACACACTCGTCACGGATGGGAACTGTCCGGCGAGCGGCGTCGCTTCCTCGATTCAGTGCTTTGAACCGGAGGACACACGTGAGAATCAAGGCCATCTTCAGTCTGTTGCTTCTAACCGTGGTTGGAGCCGCCCGCGCCCAGTCCACGCCAGTCGTCGTGGAGGAGAAGAAGACCGAGTCAACGACCGTGGTCATCAAGGAGGAACCGAAGCCCCCGGCGTTCGAGTTCGCCTTCCACGGGTTCATCGGCGGTACCCTGTACCTGCAGGACAGCCCGACCGGGATCAGCGGCGGCACCCAGGCGCTGTGGGCGGCTTCCCCGGGCGCCCCTGCCTCGAACTACGTCACCGACAAGGCCGTCTTCAACGGCGACGTCCGCCAGACCCGCCTCAACTTCTCGATCAAGGGGCCCGAGGTGATGGGCGCCATCCCGAAGGGCGTGGTCGAGATCGACTTCTACGGCGCCTACCAGGTGACCGTGGGCACGGCCGTCCCGGTGTGCGCGAACGCCGGCTGCACCACGACGACGACGGTCACGAACGCGGCCTACAACGCCTTCGGCCAGCAGTCGATCATGCCGCGGCTCCGCTTCGCCTACGCCGAGCTCAACTGGGAGAACACCACCATCTGGATGGGCCAGCAGAACAACCTGTTCTTCGCCACGGCGCCGGTGAGCGACGCGCACATCACCTTCCCGCTCGGCTACGCCACGGGCAACATCGGCTGGCGCAACCCGGGCTTCTTCCTCTTCGAGCGCTTCGGCAAAGGCGACATGAAGAGCGAGCTCGCCCTCGAAGTCGGCGCATCGACCTGGACCTTCGCCGGGTTCAACGGCTCGACCGCCGGCGGCGGCTTCAACTACACCGCGGCCGACGCCTCCGGCCTCCCCATGGTCGAGCTCCGCTACAAGCTCAACAGCAAGATGTTCAATTTCTGGGTCGCCGGCCACTGGAGTGAGCTCGACCTGAATGGCCCGAACGTGACCGTGAGCCAGGCCCCGGGCAGCCCGAGCCAGTCCGTCAACCGGACCGTCCTCGCCGGCGGCGGCGGCCTGCAGCTGAACCTCGGGCCCCTCACCATCTACGGGACCGGCTGGTACGGCAAGAACACGGGTGGCCTCCTCGGCAACCTGGTCCAGTTCCTCAACGCCAACGCGGCCGGCGCCTACACCGACCTCTTCGGCTGGGGCCTGGACGGCCAGATCGGCTTCAACTTCACGAAGGAGCTCTCGCTCTGGTACTTCATCGGTACCGGCCAGCTCATCAACTGGGCCGAGGCGCGCGCGCACGACTACGCCCGCCTGGCGAACGTCGACAACTCGCTCTTCCTCCGCTACCGGGTGGGCGGGTTCTCCTGGTCGTTGGAGTACGTGAACTTCTTCACGACGAACCGCCTCACCGCGACGAGCAACTACAGCGTCCACGCGAACCAGTACGCCGTGACCGGTCAGTACTACTTCTAGTCACAGCGCAAAGAGGCATCCGGCCCCTGCGTGCCCGTCCGGGCGCAGGGGCCTTTCGTTTTCTCGTCGCGGTGCGGCCGACCCGGTGCGAGCCCCCTTCGACTGGCTTCCAGGCCGGGGAGGGCGGCCCTCGCCGCGGGGCGGAACCGGCAAGGCCGGAACTTGGGGGTCGCCCCCCGGGGGCTCCTTTTCCCTGTCGACGCGCCCGGGCGAGGCTCCTAGGATAGCGGGCCGTGCTCGCTGATACCGCGCTCCACTTCGAAGTCGACGACGGCCCCGAGCCGCACCGCGCCCGGACGAAGCAGCTCCTCGCGACGCATCCGGAGGCGAAGGCGCTCCAGGGGCCGGTCCCGTGGTCCTTCGCCATCATCGTCCTGCTGGTGGCCTTCCAGCTCGGGCTCGCCTGGCTCCTGCGCGACTCGAGCCCCTGGATCGTGCTCGCCGTCGCCTGGCTCGTGGGAGCGGTGGCCGACCACGCGCTCTGGGTGCTCATCCACGAGTCGGCCCACAACCTGGTGTTCCGCCCTGCCTGGGCCAACATGGTCTCGGCCGTGGTCGCGAACCTCCCCATCCTCTTCCCGGGGGCGGTGGCCTTCCGGCGCTACCACCTCCTCCACCACGCCTGGCAGGGAGACCCGGAGATCGACGCCGACCTCCCCGGGCCCACCGAGGCGAGGCTCGTCGGGAACTCCACCTGGCGCAAGGCGGTGTGGCTCCTCTTCTACTTCCTCATCCAGGGGCTGCGCGCCACGCAGCTGAAGCGCATCAAGCTCTGGGAGCCCTGGTACATCGTGAACGTGGCGGCGCAGGCGGCCCTCGTCGTCGCGGTGGTGCACTTCGCCGGGTGGACGGCGCTCCTCTACCTCTTCCTCGCGAGCGCCTTCGCCATCGGCCTCCACCCCCTCGGGGCGCGCTGGATCCAGGAGCACTACCTGACCTTCCCGGGGCGGCAGGAGACGTTCTCCTACTATGGCCCGGCGAACGTCGTCGCCCTGAACGTCGGCTACCACAACGAGCACCACGACCTGATGCGCGTCCCCTGGACGCGCCTCCCCGCGCTGCATCGCATGGCCCCGGAGCTGTACGACGGGCTCCACAGCCACCGGTCCTGGTCCCGGCTGTTGTGGCGGTTCCTCACCGATCCGTCGCTCTCGCTCTACAGCCGGATGATCCGGCGGGGCACCGTCGCCGAGGAGCACCCTCAACCCGTCGCCTGAGCGACAGGCGTCTCCTCCTCGTCAGCGCGGCCGGCCCCGGATGGCCGCCCGTGCCATCCAGGCGACGGCCAGGGCGCCTGCGAGCAGGACCGCCGCGAGCAGGGCGGCGGCGCCCCACTCCGGGACCGAGCGCTGCGCCGAGGCGTCGAAGGCGCCACGGAGCGCCTCGCCCCGCACCACCTGGCGCAGGAAGGCCATGAGAAGGAGCACCAGCGCCGCGAGCGCCGCCGCCCCCCGCACGGCCCGCAGGGGGTCGCGTCGGCGCGGGGCGCTCCACGCGAGCGCCGCCGCCGCCAGCGTCGCGAGCGCGGAGGCGGCGAGCGCCGCCGCGGGCAAGGGTGCGCCACCGAGGATCGGGCGCGCCACCGGGATGGGCAGCGCCGAGAGGAACCAGGCGCCGGCGACCCCGCCGAGGAGGGCGACGAGGGCAAAGCCGCGGGCGCCGAGCGAGACGATCGCTCGGCCGCCCACGTCATCCCCGCGGGCGATGGCGCGCCCGCCCAGCCACGACACCCACAGGCCCCCGAGGGCGACGGCGCCGAGGACGACGTGGAGCGCGCGCGCCCAGTAGGCGGCCCCGCTGGCGAGGTGCCACCCCGAGCGGCCGACACGGTAGAGCGCGGGGAGCTCCTCGGGGCGGAGCATGAGCGCGGACTGGCTGCTGAAGGCGGCGGCGGTGGCCGCGAAGGCGACGAGGGCCACCATCGCGAGCGCGAGGCGGGCCCCCCGGGCCGGGATCGCGTCCCCCAGGTAGTACGCCGCATAACCCACGAGGGCGATCGCCGGAGCGGCGACCCAGGGGACGGCGCCCACCACGCTCGCCCGGAAGAACGGAGGCCCGTAGAGCGCCTCCAGGAACACGAGCGCTCCCCCGCCGGTGGCCACGGCCGCCGCCGTCCACCAGGGGAGCCAGCGGGCCATGCGCCGCTCCAGATCGCGGTAGGCGGGCTCCGCGCGCCGCGCGGCGAGCACCGTCCAGAAGGCCCCGCCGAGCGCGATGGAGAGCGGCAGCGCGTGCAAGAAGAAGGCGCCGACGAGCAGGGCGCCGAGGAGCCCCGGGGGGCCGGGCAGGGGGAGACTGTCGGGGGCGGGGGCGCTCACGACCTCCCCTCCGCCGCGATCCAGGCGGCCAGCGCGCGGCGCTCGCGTTCGGTGCCGTCGAAATCGATCATCTCCGGGCTCGTCCGCGAGAGGCGCCCCAGGCGCTCGTAGGCTTCCGCCTCGCTCCAGTCGCGCAGGCGCGGCCGGAGGGGGAGCTTGACGGGAGGACCGTCGAGGACGTGGCAGGCGAGGCAGAAGTCCCGCCCCACCCTCGCCCCGAGCGCTCGCGCGTCGAGCGAGCCCGGGTCGGGCTCCGAGGAGACGACGCCGTCGAGGCCGTCGAGGTAGCGGGCGAGCAGCCGCATCTCCTCCTCGGTGCCGGGGAACGGGGGCATGCGCCCCGGGCGCCGCTCCAGGGCCCGAAGGACCGTGAGGATGGCCCCTCGGCTCCTTCCGTCGACGAAGCGTCGCACCCCGCCGTACCCTTCCACGCTGTGGCAGCACAGGCAGGCGTGGCGGAAGACGTCGGCGCCGCGGGCGCTCTCGTCGGCGAGCGCGGGCGGACGCCCGGCGTCGGCGCGGAAGGCCGCGCGACGAAGCAATCCCTCCCGGCGCGCCTCCTCCGCCTGGGGCGCGGTGAGGCCGTCGTCGAAGATCCAGCCCTCCGCGGGGTTCCCCACGATGTAGGGCTTCCGCAGCGACTCGCGCAGGTACTCGCCGCCGGCGAGGGTGAGGTAGCCGAGCGCCAGGAGCACCGAGGCGGCGAAGCTCGACACCACGCTCGGGCGCTGCCGTGCCAGGGCGAGCAGGCTGAGGAGCACCGTGGCGAGGAGGAACCCGGCGGAGAGGGCGAGCCGGAGCGCGTTCGCGGCCCGCGGGGAGGCGCCGCCGACGGCCTCGCGGCCGAGGGGGGTGGTCTCGAGCCACCAGAAGCCGAAGGCGAGGGAGGCGGCCAGGCCGGGCAGGGCCCAGCGAGCGGACAGGCGCGCGATGCGCGTCCGCAGCGCCGCCGGGGCCCTCCAAGCGGTGCTGAAGGCGAAGATTCCGGCGAACGCCACGGCGAGCGAGAGGCGAGTGGCGAGGGCCGGCCAGTAGCCGGCGTTCCAGAAGGCCCCCGACAGACCGCCCCCGCGCAGCCAGCGCCCCGGCGACAGCATGAAGGAGAGGATCCCGTTCACGAGGGCGAGCGCGCCCAGGGAAGCGGCGGTGTAGAGCGCCCCGAAGGCGAGGTGGGTCCGCGGCCCCACCCGGTCCCAGGTGGACTCGTAGAAGAGGGCGGCGGCGGCCGAGACCGCGAAGAGCACCCAGGTCACCGCCCAGGTCCACAGGAAGAGCCGGGAGAGCGCCGAGGTGGCCACCGGTTGGACGACGCCCACCACGACCCAGAGGAGGACGCCGGAGAGGGAGCCCAGGACCAGCGAGAGGAGGGTGAAGAAGCGGGAGTGGGCCTCGAGCCACCCGAGCATGGGCCGGTCGCCGGCCCGCCTCGCTCGCAGCTCGGTGACGGTGAGAAACAGCCCGCCCCCGACCGCGAAGTGAGCCACGAAGGAGTGGACGGTGGCCACGAGCGCCACCGCCAGACCGGTGCCCGGGCCGATCTCCCAGACGGGGTAGTTCACGGACGCTCACTCGCCCGATACCGCGAGGGACGATTCGCCTGTTCGTACACCAAAGGCGGGACCGCGGGAAGCCGGAACGACCGGCCCCGGGGAGGCGCACCGGGGCCCTCCCCTGCGGTATAACCCGCCAACCATGTCTCTCGCCCGCTTCAGCCAGCTCTTCATCCCCACCCTCAAGGACGCCCCGGCCGACGCCCAGGTCGCATCTCACAAGCTGCTCGTCCGCGGCGGTTTCATCCGCCAGCTCGGCGCCGGCATCTACGACTACCTGCCGCTGGCGCAGCGATCGCTCGCCAAGGTCGAACGCATCATCCGGGAGGAGATGGACGCGATCGGGGGACAGGAGTTCCACCTGCCGGCGCTGCACCCGGCGGAGATCTGGAGGGAGAGCGGTCGCTGGGACGTGATGGGCGACAACATGTTTCGCCTGAAGGACCGCAAGGGGGCCGACTACTGCCTGGGGATGACGCACGAGGAGATCTTCACCGCGCTGGCGCGGGACGAGCTCCGCAGCTACCGGCAGCTGCCGCAGATCTGGTACCAGATCCAGACCAAGTTCCGCGACGAGCCGCGGCCCAAGTCGGGGCTGCTCCGGGTGCGCCAGTTCGCGATGAAGGACGCCTACTCCTTCGACGCCGACGCGGCCGGGCTCGACAAGAGCTACGAGGACCAGCGCGGGGCCTACGACCGAATCTTCAACCGCTGCGGGCTCGACTTCGTGGCGGTGCAAGCACACTCCGGGGCCATGGGGGGGAGCGCCTCGCAGGAGTTCATGGTGCGGACGGACGCGGGGGAGGACGACGTGGCCGCCTGCTCTCAGTGCCGCTACGCCGCCAACACCGAGACGGCGCGCAGCCGCGGGTCCACGACCCCGCTCGACCCGGGTGAGCGCCTCCCCGCCCCGCGGCGGTTCGCGACGCCGGGCGTCCGCACCATCGAGGGGCTCGCGCAGCCGCCGCACCGCCGCTCACCCGCCCGCCAGCTGAAGACCCTGGTCTACGTCGCCGACGAGCGACCCGTGCTCGCCGTGGTGCGCGGGGATGACGAGCTGAACGAGGCGAAGCTCCAGACCGCCACCGGCGCCGCAGCTCTGCGCCCGGCGCAGGCGGAGGAGATCCGGGCTCTCATGGGAGCGGACGCCGGATCTCTCGGGGCCGTGGGCTTCGCCAAGGTCCCGGTGTTCGTCGACGAGGGAGTGGCCCAGGCGGCCGGGATGGTCACCGGCGCCAACGAGAACGACTTCCACCTCGAGGGGGTGGACGTGGCCCGCGACCTCTTACCCCACGCCCGGGTCGCCGACCTCCGGAAGGTGAAGGCCGGAGAGGGCTGCCCGCGCTGCTCGGGTACGCTGGAAGTGTTCAAGGCCCTCGAGATCGGCCACATCTTCAAGCTCGGCACCAAGTACTCGGTGTCGATGAAGGCCAACGTGCTCCTCGCCGACGGCAGGGAGACCCCGCTGGTGATGGGGAGCTACGGCATCGGGGTCGAGCGCGTCATGGCGGCGGCGGTCGAGCTGCACCACGACGCCGACGGGATCGTCTGGCCCTTCTCCATCGCCCCCTTCCACGCCACGGTGCTCACCCTGGGCAAGGAGCCCGAGCTCGCCCGGGCCGCCGAGGAGGTCGCCGCCGCCCTCGGGCGCGCCGGGATGGAGGTCCTCTACGACGATCGCGACGAGCGGGCCGGGGTGAAGTTCAAGGACGCGGACCTGATCGGGTGCCCGCTCCGTATCGCGGTGGGGAAGAAGGGGCTCGCCGAGGGGAAGGTGGAGTGGAAGCTGCGACGCGGCAAGGCGGTGGAGCTCGTCCCGCTCGGGGGGGTGGAAGGACGGGCGCGCGATCTCCTGGCGGCCGAGGTGAAGTAGCGGAGGCCGGATGCGTCTCAAGCTCGCCATCGGACCAGACGGGAAGGTGGTGCTGCCGCAGCGCGAGGCCGAGGCGCTGGGCGTCCTCGACGAGGATCCCATCGACCTCCACGTGGTGCGCGGGTCGTTCGCCCTGGTGGAACGCCCCCGGGCGGCGGACCAGGGATTCCTGGCCGGATCGCTGCAGGCACTCTCGGTGCCCGAGGTCTTCCACTTCCTCTCCACGTCGCTCAAGACGGGGACGCTCCTGCTCTCCTTCGCCTCCCCGGAAGAGCGCGCGACCCCGGACACGCCCGAGGGCCTGCGCCGCAAGACCATCAGCTTCCGCGACGGCCAGGTGGCCTTCGCCTCCTCCAGCGAGCGCGCCGATCGGCTCGGCGCCGTCCTGTGGCGCAACGGCCTCGCGACCAAGGGCGACCTGGATCGCTGCTCGCGCCTGGTCCAGGCCGGCCGACCGCTCGGCCAGGTCATGGTCGACGAGGGGCTTCTCGACTCCGGCCAGCTCTACGCCGCCATGACGCTGCAGGTGCGGGAGATCGTGCTGAACGCCTTCCTGGAGGAGGAGGGCGAGTTCGTCTTCGTGGAAGGCTCCCCGGACGAGCGCAACGCGGTGAAGCTGCCGGAGCGCACGCGCGAGCTGCTCCTGGAGGGGATGAGGCGGCGAGAGGAGGTCGAGCGCCTGTCCGCCGACGTGCCCGACCGCGACGCCCCGGTCCGCCGCACCGGGAAGGCGGCCGCGAGCCTGGAGGAACGCGACGAGAGGCTGCTGGCGGCGGCGGACGGGACCCGAACCGTGCGCCGGCTCCTCGACGAGACGCAGCTGGGGCTCTTCGAGGGCTTGCGCTCGCTCGCCGGTCTGGTGCGCGGAGGGCTCGTCGAGAGGATGGCTCCGCGAGCGCCCAAACCGGCAGCGCCGCAGGAACCCCCTGCCGCGCCCGCGCCGGCCGCGCCGCCGGCGAGCGGCCCGTTCGACACCTACGGCCGAATCTTCCGCTTCATCTACGAGGAGTTGGCGATGGTCCAGCCCAACGCCGCCCGGCGCCTCGACAGCTTCTTCGACCGGCTGCCCCCGGGGCAGCGCTCCATCTTCAAGGGGGTGAGGCTGGGGGCCGACGGCGACCTCGACGTGGCGCAGGTCCTCCTCAACGTCAGCGCCGAGGGGGGACGCCAGGGCGCGGCCGCTCGCGCGCGCGCACTCGAGGCCCTCGAGTCCTTCCTGGCGTTCGCCCTCTTCGAGGTGAAGAATTGCCTGCCGCGGGCGGCTGCGGAGCGGGCCTTGAAGGAGGTCGGGCGCATGCAGGTGGGCCGGGCGTGATGCTCCCGCGCGACCGGATCTGCGCCGCGGTCGACTTCGCGAGCTGGCGCGAGGCCGAGCCGTTCGCCCGGGCGGTGGCCGCCGAGGTGGGGATGCTCAAGGTGGGGCTCGAGCTCTTCGCGGCCGAGGGTCCCGGGGTGGTCCGCGCCGTCGCCGCGCTCGGCCGCCCGGTGTTCCTCGACCTGAAGCTCCACGACATCCCGAACACCGTCGAGGGGGCGGCGCGCTCCGCGGCCGAGAGCGGTGCCGCGCTCCTGACGGTCCACGCCTCCGGCGGGGAGGAGATGGTTCGCGCGGCGTTGAGAGGGGCGTCCGGCCGGCTGCGCGTCCTCGCGGTGACGGTACTCACCAGCCTCGACGACGACTCGCTCGGCCGGATCGGCCTCGCTGGCCCGGCGGAGGCGGCGGTGCTCCGGCTGGCCCGGCTGGCGGCGGGGGCGGGCGCGGGCGGCCTCGTCTGCTCGCCCCGCGAGGTGAAGGCGGTGCGGGACGCTTTGGGCCCTGGCCCGCTGCTCGTGGTGCCGGGAGTGCGTCCACCCGGCTCGCCCAGCGGCGACCAGGCCCGGGTGGCGACGCCCGCGGAGGCGGTGAAGGCCGGCGCCGACGTGGTGGTCATCGGCCGGCCGCTCCGGGAGGGCGGCGACCCGGCGAGGGTGGCCCGGTCCATCGCGGCGACGCTTTGACGAGCGGCCCCGGAGGGCCCTGCCCGGGCTAGCGCCCGAGGCGGCGCAGGAGCACGTAGACGGCCCCGGCTCCGCCGTCCTCCGCCCGGGCGGTGGCGAAGGCGAGGACGTGGCGGCCGAAGCGCGCGGTGGCGAGCCAGCTCCGAAGCGCCTCCTTGAGGACCGGTACCTGGTCGCGCGAGTGCAGGCCGCGTCCGTGGACCAGGAGGACGCAGCGCTTGCCCTTTCGCCGGGCCTCGCGCAGGAAGGCATTGGCGGCGGTTCGCGCCTCGGCGCGGCTCATGCCGTGGAGGTCGAGGTGCCCCTGCACCGAGAACTCCCCGCGCCTGAGCTTGCGCACCAGGTTCGGGTCGAGCCCCGAGACCGAACCCTCGATGAACTCGTCCGAGTCGGCGATGTCGAAGGGGCCCTCGCCCGACACCAGCGACTCGAGCTCGCGGATGGCGTCCAGGTCGGGGTGCCAGAACTCGGTCGGCGCCGCCCGCGGCGACCGCCCCGCGACCACCTTGTCACGCTCCTCGACCGGCCGGGCGCCCAGGACCGCCTGCGCCCAGAGCTCGCCGTCGCTGGGCTCCCGGGAGGCGGGCTCGGGAGGGGGTGGCGGCTTTGGCGGTGCCAGAGGGCCGGGCTCGGCCCGGCGATCCTTCAGCTTCGCGAAGGGGTTGTGGAAAGGCTTCTTCTGGTCGGCCACGAGGCGCGATGATAACCGGCCGGACGGCGGCCAGCGAGGCGGCGGCGCGCCCGCGCCGGGCCGCGCCCCACAGGGGCGGGGCTCTTGCCCAGGGCGGGCCGCGCGGATAACTGCCCGCCGTGGATGCCGAGGTGCAGTGCCCATACTGCGGGGAATGGGCGACGATCTTCGTCGACCCTTCGGGGGGAGAAGAGCAGACCTATGTGGAGGACTGCCCGGTCTGCTGCCGTCCCTGGCTCGTCCACGCCCGCGAGGAGGAGCCGGGCGGCTTTGCCGTGGGGATCTCGCGTCCGGACGGGATGGACGGGTGACCGGAATTCGCGACCGAGGTCTCGCGGCGGCTCTCGACCGGGTCTGGCTGCCGGGGCGGCTTCGCAGCGCCGCCCCGGCGCCGGGAATCAGAAGACGAACTGGTCGCCCTGGGCGCGGAGCGCCGTCAGCGCCGCCAGGTTCACGATTGACTGCACGCTCGTTCCCATCTGCAGCACGTTCACCGGCTTCCGCATCCCGAGCAACACCGGTCCAATGATCTCCGCTCCCCCGAGCGAGCCCAGCATCTGGTAGGCGATGTTGGCCGAGTCGAGGTTCGGGAAGACGAAGACGTTCGCGTCCTCCTTGAGTGTGGAGAAGGGGAACTCCGGGACGCGCACCTCGGCGGACGCGGCGATGTCCACCTGGATCTCGCCGTCGACCTGCAGGTCGGGGCGGAGCTTGCGGACGATCTCGGTGGCGCGGCGGACCTTCTCCGGGCTCGTGCCCTTGGCGGCGCCGAAGGTGGAATAGGAGAGCATGGCTACGCGGGGCGTCACATCGAAGTAGCGCGCCAGGTCCGCGGTGCTGACGGCGATCTCGGCGAGCTCCTGCGGCGTCGGGTCGATGTTCACGGTGCAGTCGGCGAAGAACTTGAAGTCGTTCTTCGTCACCACGACGTAGACGCCGGCGGCGCGGCGCCCTTCGCATGCCCCGATGACCTCGAGCGGCGCGCGGATGGCGTCGGGGTAGCCGGTGGCGAGCCCGGTGACCATCCCGTCGGCGTCACCCCGCTCCACCATGAGCGCGCCGAAGTGGTTGCGCGTCCGGACGCGCCGGCGCGCCTCCTCGAAGGTCATGCCCCTACGGGAGCGCTGCTCCCACAGGCGCGCCACGTAGCGGTCGAAATCCGGGCTGTCGACCGGGTCGATGATGGAGATGCCGTCGAGCTCCTCGAGGTGCTTCTCCTCGATGGAGGCGCGGATCTTGTCCACCGGGCCGAGGAGGATGGGCTCGGCGAGCCCCTCCTCGCGCAGGATCTGGGCGGCGTGCTGGATCTTCTCCCGGTCGCCCTCGGGGAACACGATGCGGGCGAGCTTCTTGCGAGCCTTGGAGTACACCAGGCTCATGACGCCGTGCACGCGGCTCTGGCGCTTGCGCAGCCGGTCCCGGTACTCCTCCAGGTCGATGCGCTGGCGAGCCACCCCTCCCTCCATCGCCGCCTTGGCCACCGCCGGGGCCACCCAGAGGAGCACCCGGGGATCGAGGGGCTTCGGGATGATGTAGTCGCGCCCGAAGCTGAATCGCTCGCCACCGTAGGCGCGCGAGACGGACTCGGGAACGTCCTCGCGGGCGAGCGCGGCGAGCGCCCGCGCCGCCGCCATCTTCATGTCCTCGGTGATCCCCTTGGCGCGCACGTCGAGCGCGCCGCGGAAGATGTAGGGAAAGCCGAGCACGTTGTTCACCTGGTTCGGATAGTCGGACCGACCCGTGGCCATGATGACGTCGGCGCGCGCCGCCTTGGCGTCCGGGTAGCTGATCTCCGGGTCCGGGTTGGCGAGGGCGAAGACCACCGGGTTCGTGGCCATCGACTGGACCATCTCCGGCGTGACGAGACCCTTCGCCGAGCAGCCCAGCAGGACGTCCGCGCCCTTGAGTGCGTCCGCCAGGGTGCGGGCGCGCGTCTCGATTGCGAACTCCGACTTCCACTCGTTCATGCCCTCGCTGCGCCCCTTGTAGACAACGCCCTTAGTGTCGACGAGGGTCACGTTCTCCCGCCGCACACCCAGCGCCAGGTAGAACTTGGTGCAGGCGATCGCCGAAGCCCCGGCCCCGGAGACCACCACCTTGATCTTGTCGATCGCCTTCCCCGCGAACTCGAGGGCGTTGAGGAGGGCGGCGCCGGAGATGATGGCGGTGCCGTGCTGGTCGTCGTGGAAGACCGGGATCTTCATCTCCCGCTTGAGTCGCTCCTCGATGACGAAGCACTCGGGAGCCTTCACGTCCTCCAGGTTGATGCCGCCGAAGGTGGGCTCGAGCGCCTTGACCACCGCGCAGAACTTGTCGATCTCCTTCGCGTCCACCTCGATGTCGAACACGTCGATGTCGGCGAACTTCTTGAAGAGGACGCCTTTGCCCTCCATCACCGGCTTGCCGGCCTGGGGGCCGATGTCGCCGAGGCCGAGGACGGCGGTGCCGTTCGAGATCACGGCGACGAGGTTGCCCCGCGCCGTGTACTTGTAGGAGAGGTCCTCGTTCTCGGCGATGGCCAGGCAGGGCTCGGCGACGCCGGGGCTGTAGGCGAGCGAGAGGTCGCGCGCGGTGGCGCAGGGCTTCGTAGGGACGACCTCGATCTTTCCGGGGCGACCGGAGGAGTGGTAGTCGAGCGCCTCCTCCTTCCGGATCTTCTTCTTCGGCGTTTCGAGGTTCTTGGGCGGCGAAAAGTCGGTGGCCATCGGCACTCCAGTCTTCGTGGGGGAATCTTCAGGAAAGCCCACCGGGACGGTGCTGTCAAGAACCGAAAAAGACGCGTCGCGTTAGTGTAAAGCATGTAAACCGCTTGGGGCGGCGGTTTCCGCGATCTTGACGTCGAGTGATCGCGGGGATGAGAGGCCCCTCTTCGAGAGCGTCTCCGCCACTCCCCGGCGATCTAGCGATGCCCACCCCGGCGCGACTCGAGGGCCTCCATCTCGTCGACCGTTCGCGGCCAGTCGTCCTTGAGAAGCCGGGAGAGCGAGCGATCCGACAGGATGCGCCCGCCCGTCTGGCATCGCGGGCAGTAATCGGTCTCGTTGTCGGCGTAGGCGATCCGCTGCACCAGGGTGCCGCAGTCCGGGCAAGGCTTTCGGTGGCGCCCGTGGACCGCCATCCCCTCCCGGAAGGCGGTCACGCCCTCGGGGAACTCCCCGGCCGCCTCGAGTTCGAGCCGGTCGATCCACTCGCGCAGCACGGCTTGGGTGGCCTCGCGGAGCCGCTCCATCTCTCCGGGCTCCAGCTGGGAGGTGAGCCGGACCGGGGAGAGGCGCGCGCGGTGCAGGATCTCGTCCGAGTAGGCGTTGCCGATCCCGGAAAAGAGCCGAGGGTCGGTGAGCGCCCGCTTCAGGGTGTGGTTCTCGCGAGTGAGCGCCTCCCGGAAGTCCTCCGCTCCCGCCTCGAGCGGCTCGACTCCGCCGCGGTGGAGCGCCAGGAGGGCCTTGCGCCCGGCGAGGAGGTGCAGCGAGGCCCGCCGCTTGGTACCGGCCTCCGTGAGCGTCAGGGTCCCGCGCGGGAAGTCGAAGGCGGCGAGCCCTGTCCTGCCGGGCAGCTTCGCCCCGGGCTCCTTCCAATGCAGCCGCCCGGCGATCATGAGGTGCAGGACGAGGAAGAGATCGCCTTCGAGGGAGAACACGAGCCTCTTGCCCAGTCGCGACACCTGAAGGATCTTGCGGCCGAAGGCGTCAGTGAGGGAGGGCTCGGCGGTGCGCACGAGAAACGGGCTCGCGACCCGCACCCGCTCGAGGGTCTCGGAGACGACGCGGGCGCGGAGCGCCCTCACGTAGGTCTCGACGTCCGGCAGCTCCGGCACCCCGCCATTCTAGCCTCGCGGACGTCGCTGGCCGCCGCCGCCTTCCGAATGGTAGAAGCGGGCGTGGCCCGCCCCCGCGTTCCCGGATTCCTCATCCCCCCGCTCGCCGCCCTTGCCTACGTCGTGGTGATCGGGGCCTGCATCCTCTGGCTTCCACTCCAGGCGCTGCTCCTCGCGGTGACCTTTCCGTTCGACCGGAACCGGCGCGCCGCCGGCCGCTTCCTCCGGCTGGTCGGGGCGCTCCCGACCTACGCCTATCTTCTCTGGCATGTCCGGGTGGAGGGGAGGCCGCCGCGAGGACGGGCCTACGTGGCGGTCTCGAACCACCAGTCCTCCCTGGACATCTTCGCCCTCTCCCGGCTGCCGAGGGAGATGAAGTGGATGGCCAAGCAGGAGCTCTTCCGCGTCCCCTGGTTCGGGTGGATGTTCTCGCTCGCCGGTGACATCGCGGTTCGCCGTGGCGACCGGGAAAGCGGGGGCGAGGCGCTCACGCGGGCGCGCCGCTACCTCGACACCGGGATGCCGGTCATGATCTTTCCCGAGGGGACGCGCAGCCGCGACGGAAAGATGCTGCCTTTCAAGCCCGGCGCCTTCCGGCTCGCCATCGAGGCGCAGGTCCCGGTGCTCCCCATCGCCGTCTGCGGCAGCTCCGATGGCATGCCCAAGGGGAGCCCATGGATAAGACCGGCCCTGGTGCTCGTCCGGGTCCTCGAGCCCGTCGACACCGCGGGAATGACCGGCGCCGACGTGGTTCGCCTCCTCGCGTCGGTCCGAGAGCGCATCGGGGCAGCGGAGGCGGAGCTCCGCCAGGAGCGCGAGGCGGAGGGCTGGTAACGCGCCTGGGCCCCGGGGCGAGCCCCAGGCGCGAAGCGGCGACCCCGGCGGGCGCGTGCTAGCCTCGAGAAATCATGCCTCCAGACCTCCCGCCCGTGCACCTGAACGCTTTTCGCTCCGTCCCGCGGACCGGCGTCATCTTCGTCACCACCGAGGCGGCCAAGCTCGGGTTCGGCCGCGACCCCGACTGGTGCAACCTGGGACAGGGTCAGCCGGAGACGGGGCCGCTCCCCGGCGCTCCGGCGCGGGTGCATGAGATCGCCATCGAGGTCGACGACCAGGAATACGCACCGGTGCCCGGTCTGTGGGAGCTGCGCGAGGCGATCGCCGCGCTCTACAACCGGCTCTACCGCCGCGGGCTGCCCTCTCAGTACTCGGCCGAGAACGTGAGCGTCTCGGGAGGAGGCCGCGCCTCCCTGACGAGAGCCGCGGCGAGCCTGGGGCACGTGAACCTCGGCCATTTCCTTCCCGACTACACTGCCTACGAGGAACTCCTCGACATCTTCAAGGCTTTCACGGCCATTCCCATCCTGCTCGAGGGAGAGCGCGGGTACGCCTTCACCGTGGATGACCTGCGCCGGGAGGTGACCGGCCGCGGCCTCGCGGCCCTGCTCATGTCGAATCCCTGCAACCCGACCGGAAAGCTGGTGCAGGGAGAGGAGCTCGCTCGCTGGGTCGCGCTCGCGCGGGAACTCGACTGCGCCCTGCTCGCGGACGAGTTCTACTCGCACTACGTCTGGACGGGCGCGCCGGGACGCTTGCCGGTCGAGAGTGCTGCCCGCTACGTGGAGGACGTGAACCGCGACCCGGTGGTGATCTTCGACGGGCTCACCAAGAACTGGCGCTACCCGGGATGGCGCGTCACCTGGACCGTAGGCCCGAAGCGCGTGATCGAGGCGGTTGCTTCCGCGGGCTCGTTCCTCGACGGGGGCGGCTCGAAGCCGCTGCAGCGCGCCGCCCTGCCGCTTCTCACGGATGAGGTGGTGGAGGCCGAGACGAACGCCATTCACCGCACCTTCGGGGAGAAGCGCTGGAAGCTACTCTCCGGGCTGGAGCGGCTCGGGATCCGGGTCGACCGTGCCCCCGACGGCACCTTCTACGTCTGGGGCAACGTCTCGCAGCTCCCCCCTCCGCTCAACGAGGGCATGGGGTTCTTCCGCGCGGCGCTCGAGAAGAAGGTCATCAGCGTCCCCGGGGAGTTTTTCGACGTGAACCCGGGGCAGCGGCGCCGGCGCCAGATCTCGAGGTTCCGCTCCTACGTTCGCTTCTCGTTCGGGCCAGGCCTCGCCACGCTGGAGAAGGCACTCGAGCGCCTGCAGGTGCTGATCGCAGAAGCCCGCAAGTGAGCCGAGGGGCACCCTTTTGGGGTCAAAAGTGACGACTCGGTGACGGCAGCGAAACGTCTCCATGCGGATCCCGGAAAGGCCTTCCGGCGAGGCTTCGCCCCGTACAGGATAGGAACCTGCGGTCGGGGAGTATTCTGAGGGTGCCTACATGTATGCATCGAGGGCGGACACGATTCTGAAGCTTTGGCGCGTGGTCCATATGGGCCGCGCCGTGCGCACCGAGCGCGACGAAACCGACCCCTCGCAGCCCCTTTCGACGCAGAAAGCTTCCGAAAGCGCACCCCGGGACGCGGCGGAACTGGCGCGACTCGTCGCGCTCTCCGATCACCAGTAAGGCTTCGGCTCCCAGGGGCGGAGGCGCGGTCTAGTGATCGCGGCCGTGCGCGTGTCCGTGGCGGTGGACGGTCCCGTCCGCGTGTCGGTGCTCGTGGTCGTGCTCGTGGTCGTGCGCGTGCGAATGGTCGTGATCGCGCGAATGGTCGTGGTCGTGCTCATGGGTATGAGCAGCAGGGGCGCCGGCGGCGCGCTTCGGGACGCGGGCCTTCCGCTCCTCGAGCCATCCCGTCCACTCCGCCATGCCCTGGCCGGTGCGGGCCGAGACTTGGATCGCGTTCGGCTTCGGCATGACGCGCCTCAAGCCGTCGAGGATGCGATCGACTTTCACGTCGAGGTGCGGGAGCAAATCGCACTTCGTGAGGACCACGAGGTCGGCGGCCTTGAACATCACCGGGTACTTGAGCGGCTTGTCCTCCCCCTCCGTCACCGACAGCGCCACCACGTTCGCCGCCTGTCCCAGATCGTAGATGGCCGGGCACACCAGGTTGCCGACGTTCTCGATGAAGAACACGTCGAGCTCGGTCCAGGGGAAGCCGTGGAGCGCATGGTGGACGAGATCCGCGTCCAGGTGGCACCCTTGGCCGGTCGTGATGGGTCGTGATGGGATCCCGGCGGCTTCGAGGCGCCGGGCGTCGTTGTCGGTGGCGAGATCGCCCGACACCGCGCCCAGGCGCCAGCGGCGCTCGGTCGCTCGGGAAGTCGCTTCGAGGAGGGCGGTCTTCCCGGCTCCCGGCGATCCCATGAGGTTCAAGGCGAGGACGCCCTGCTCCATGAAGTGCTCGCGGTTGTGCTGCGCCTGGCGGTCGTTGCCCGCCAGGATCTTCTCGTGGACGTCCACCGGGACGAGCTTCGGGTCACCGCATCCACACGTCGTGCACATCAGGGCACCTCCATCTCGATGGTCTCCAGCAGGATCTCGTCTCCTCCGGCCGCGATCCGCGCCGGGAGCTCGCAGCGCGCGCAGGTGAGGACCTCTCCCTTCGGGATCTCCCTCCCGCAGGACGGACAGGCCCAACGCGCCGCCACCTGTCGAAGCTCGAGCGGGGTCCTTTCGCAAAGGGTGCCGGCGCGAAAGGTGTCGTAGGCGGTCTGGAAGAGTTCGGGGTCCACGCCGGAGAGCTCTCCGATCGAGACGACGAGCCGGTGGATCGCGGTGGCGCGGCGGGCGACCGCCTCCTGCTCGACGCGCGTCACCAGAGACTGGATGAGGGAGTACTCGTGCACGGTCTGTTCCGGCTCAGCAGATCCGCGGCAGGGGCTCGCCCTCGGGCTCGGCAAGCATCCGGCGCCCCAGGCCGGTGTCGAGGATCACCTGGCCTGGCCGCTCGGCGATGGCGGTGCCGACGATGGCGGCGCGTCCGCCCAGCGGGTGCTTCCGGAGCGCGGCCAGGACGCGCTCGGCGGCTTGCGGCCGCACCCCCACCACCGCCTTGCCCTCGTTCGCGACCACGAGCGGGTCGATGCCCAGCACCTCGCAGGCGGCGCGGACCTCGGGGTTCACCGGCACGGCGCGCTCGTCCAGGATCACTCCCACCCCACCCTTCCCTGCCATCTCGTGCATCACCGACGCCAACCCGCCGCGAGTCGGGTCCTTCATCGCCACTACGTCGTCGCCGCCGGCGCGCAGCGCCTCCCGCACCAGGCCGTTCAGCGGGGCCACGTCCGACCGGAGGTCCCCCTCCAGCCCCATCTGGTGGCGGCGGGTCATCACCGCCATCCCGTGATCGCCGATGCTCCCGGTTACCAGGATGCGGTCCCCGGGGCGCAGCCCGGCGTCGGTGACCACCCGGTCGGCGAGCGCCACCCCGGTGGTGTTGAGCACCACTCCGTCGATTTCGCCTCGCCCCATCACCTTGGTGTCGCCGGTCACGATGGGGGCCCCGGCCTCGCGGCTCGCCGCCAGGATCGAGTCGCGGATCCGCTCCAACTCCGGGCGCGGGAACCCCTCTTCCAGGATGACCGCACAGGTGAGCGCGAGCGGCTCGGTGGCTCCCATCATGGCGAGGTCGTTCACCGTCCCGCACACCGACAGGCGGCCGATGTCGCCCCCAGGGAAGAAGATGGGGTGGACCACGTGGGAGTCGGTGGTCACGACGAGCCAGCGGTCGCCGACGCGGATGGCGGCCCCGTCGTCGAGCGCCGAGAGCCCGATCCCGTCCACCGGAGAGGCCAGCTTCAGGAAGACGTCCTCGATGAGGGCCCGCATGGCGCGCCCCCCGGCACCGTGCTTCAGCGCCACTTTCTCCCCGGAGGTCAAGCGACCTCCTTCAAATCGGGGTGACCGCCATAGACGTGCCAGATCTTGCAGGCGCCCTCGGAGGAAACCATGCACGCGCCCACCGGGCTCTCGGGACGGCACTCCTTTCCGAAGAGCTTGCACTGGTCGGGCTTGGCGAGCCCCGACATGATCGAGCCGCAGATGCACTGGTCGGCGAGGAGGTTCTTCTCGGCGCCGCCGACCGCCGCGGTGTCGATGCGGAAGCGATGGCGCGCGTTGACCCTGTCCCACTCGGGCTTGAGCTCCAGGTTCCCGCGCGGAACCCGGGCGATGCCGCGCCAGTTGCCGCCCACCACGTCGAAGACTTGCCAGAGCTTGGCGAGCGCGGCCCGATTCCCTTCCTTGGTCACGCAGCGCGGGTAGCAGTTCATCACCTCGGGCCGCTTCAGGCGGATGAGGCGAACGAGCTCCACCACCGCGGCGAGGACGTCGAGGGGCTCGAAGCCCGCCACTACCACCGGAGTCCCCGTCCGCCGCGCGAAGGGCTCGAAGATGCCCCAGCCGGTGATGGTGGCCGCATGCCCGGCGGCGATGAAGCCCTCGATGTTCGTCTCCTTCATCTCGCTGACCACGTCCATGGCCGCAGGCACGTACTTGTGGGACGACAGCACCGAGAAGTTCTCCGGCACCCCGGCGAGGAGGGTGGCCGCCGTCGCCACGGCGGTGGTCTCGAAGCCGCTCGCGAAGAACACCACCTGCTCCGCCGGGCGCTGCCGGGCGAGATCGACGGCCTGGGACACGCTGTAGACGACCTCCACCTTGCCGCCGTCGGCTTGGGCGTCGGCGAGGGACTTGGAAGTCCCGGGGAGTCGCAGCATGTCGCCGTAGGTGCAGACGCGCGCCCCCTGGGCCGCGAGGGCCACCGCCTCGTCCACCTCGGGAGTGTCGGTGACGCAAACCGGGCACCCGGGTCCCATGATCACGTCGAGCTTGCGGGGGAAGGAGGCCCTGAGCCCGAAGCGGGCGATGGCCTGCTCGTGGCTGCCGCACACGTGCATGACCGCGACCGGCGAGCGGCCGATGGCCTCTACCTCCCGCTCCAAGGCCTCGGTGAGGGCGCGAGCCTTGTCCGGGTCCCGGAACTTGAGCTCTTCGGCGGGGCTAGGCACGGTCGCGCTCCTTTCCGGACGCGATCTCGCCGCGAACGTCTTCGGCCATCAGATCCTCGGAGCCCGCCTCCTTCAGGATCTGATCGAAGAGCGCGAGCGTCTCCTCCACCTCCGACGGCGGGATGCGCCGGATGGCGAACCCGACGTGGTTGAGGACGTAATCACCGGGCTTCACCGGTTCGTCCACGATGTCGAGGCGGAGCTCGCGCTTCACCCCGAAGAAGTCCACCAGCGCCGACAACCCGTCGCTGGAGAGGGAAAGAACCTTGCCAGGAACCCCGAGGCACATGAGACGACTCCGTTTCTTCAGCGCCGTGCCGCCGCGTCGGCGACCAGCGCCTGGCCGAGAGCGATCCCCCCGTCTCCCGGGGGAACCTGCTCGGGTAGGTATACCTCGAACCGAGGCGAAAGCTCACGGGCCACCAGACCCGATAGCCGGGCGTTCTGGAAGACCCCGCCGGTGAGGACCACCGGGAGGCGTCCGTGGAGCACCGCGGCTGCCCCCACCATCTCCGCGGCGGCGGCCGCGAGGGCGCGATGGAAGCGGGTGGAGATGATCCCGGCGCCGACGCCGGCGCTCACGTCCTCGGCGACGGCGCGCACGGTGGGCCGCCAGTCGAGCCGCCACAGCGCCCCCTGCCTCTCGAGTTCGAAGGGGTAGCGGCCGTCCGCCGCGTCGTCGGCGGCGTTGTCGAGCGCCATCGCCACCTGCCCCTCGAAGCGCGAGGTGGAACGCCCGAGCGCCAGCGCGCCCACGGCATCGAAGAGCCGGCCCGCGCCGTGAGCGCGGGGGGCGTTCAGGGAGAGGTCGAGCATCCGGCGCACTGCCTCCACGGTCTTCGGCGGCACCCGGGTGAAGACCGGGAAGGAGTGAAGCGGCGGGTCGCCCCCGAATGCCTCGTCGAGCGCGGCGAGGGCGATCCGCCACGGTTCCCGCACGGCCCGGTCGCCGCCGGCGAGCGCGACCGGCCGGAACGTTGCGATCCGCTCGAACCCGGAGTCGAGGGCGAGGAGCAGCTCCCCTCCCCAGGCGCTGCCGTCGGTGCCGAGGCCGACCCCGTCCCAAGTGAGCGCCAGCGCCGGGCCGGGCAGGCCGTGCTCCGCCATGGCGGCCACCGCGTGGGCGTGGTGGTGCTGCACCGCCACCACCGGGAGTCGGTCGGCGCGGGCGCGCTCGAGCGCGTAGCGAGTGGAGAGGAATTCGGGATGGAGGTCGTGGGCGATGCACTCCGGCTTGAACCCGAGGAAGCGCTCCATCCGCGCCACCGAGGCCTCGAAGGACTCGAGCGTCTCGAGGTTCTCGAGGTCGCCGATGTGAGGCCCGAGGGTGGCCTCGCTCCCGGCGGCCAGGCAGAAGGTGTTCTTGAGCTGGGCCCCGCAGCCGAGCACCGGACGGGAGAGCGGGCGCAGGAGGGCGATGGGTCGCGGGACGTAGCCGCGGGAACGGCGCATCACCATGGCCCGCCCCCCGATCACCCGGGCCACGGAGTCGTCGGCGCGCGTCTCGATCTCGCGATCGTGGAGGAGGAAGAGGTCGGCGATGCCCGCGAGTCGGCGCAGGGCCTCGGCGTTTGCGGAGGCAATCGGTTCCTCCGAGAGGTTGCCCGACGTCATCACCAGCGGGCGGCCAGCGGCCTCGAGCAGCAGGTGGTGCAGGGGGGTGTAGGGAAGCAAGAGGCCGACGAGCGGGCTGTCCGGAGCGACCTCCGGAGCGAGTCCCGACCCGGGACGGCGTCGCACCAGCACGATGGGACGCTCCACCGAGGCGAGCAGCGCGCGCTCGGCCTCGCCTATCTCGCCGAGCCGCCCCGCCTCCTCCACGCTCCGGGCCATCACCGCCAGCGGCTTCTCCTCGCGTCGCTTGCGATCGCGCAGCCGCCGCACCGCCTCCGAGGAGCCGGCGTCGCAGGCGAGGTGGAACCCGCCCAGCCCCTTCACCGCCACCACCTGGCCCCGGGAGAGTGCCGCCGCCGCCTCGGCGATGGGGCTCCCGCTCGCGCACGGGGTGCCGTCGGGGCCTGCCAGGAAGACGCGGGGACCGCATCGCGGGCAGGCGTTGGGCTCGGCGTGGAATCGACGGTTGGAGGGGTCCCGGTACTCGCGCTCGCAGGCCGGGCACATCTGGAAGGAGGCCATCGTCGTGGCCGCCCGGTCGTAGGGAACGTCCCGTGCGATGGTGAAGCGCGGGCCGCAGTCGGTGCAGTTGGTGAAGGGGTAGTCGTGGCGGCGGTTGCCAGGGTCGCGGACCTCGGCGAGGCAGGCGGGGCAGGTGGCCAGGTCGGGCGGGATGGTGACGCGCCTCTCGTCGGCGCCCTCGCTCGAGGCGATGACGAAATCGCGCGCCGGCTCCGGGGGGATGGCCTCGGCCAGCACCTCCCGGACGCGGGCAGCGGGAGGGTGCTCCGAGCGCAGCCGCCCCTCGAAGGCGTCGAGCGCTGCCGCGCTCGCGAAGGCCTCGATGGTCACCCCGCGGGTGTCGTTGCGCACCCAGCCCAGGACGCCGCTCTCGCGGGCAAGGCGGAAGACAAAGGGGCGCATTCCCACGCCCTGAACCGTCCCCCGGATCTGGATGCGGCGCCCCTCGATGGGCGGGGCCTGGCCTCGCGATTCCATGTTCGCTTGCCGGATTCGACGCATCGGCGGCCGCGGGCGTCCCGGGGGGCGGAGTGTAGCAGCGCCCGCTCGAGTGGAGCAATCGAGGCACCGCTCCCGCCGCCCTATCAGGCGGAGCCGGCGCCGAGGTACGCGCGACGGACGTTCTCGTCCCCCATGAGCTCCCGGCCGGTCCCGGTGAAGCGGATCCGGCCCTGCTCCATCACGTAGGCGCGGTCCGCCACCTCCAGCGCTCGGTAGGCGAGCTGCTCCACGAGGAGGATGGTGACCTCACGCTTCCTCTTGAGCTGCTCGACCAGGCGGAAGACCTCGTCGATGATCACCGGGGCAAGGCCCATGGAAGGCTCGTCGAGGAGCAGGAGTCGGGGCTTCGCCACCAACGCCCGGGCGATGGCCAGCATCTGTTGCTCCCCTCCCGACAGGGTGCCGGCGAGCTGGCCGCGCCGCTCGCGCAGCCGCGGGAAGGTCTGGTAGAGGGAGTCCTTGTCCTGCTCGACGGCCCGCCGCTCCCCGCGTCGCAGCCGGAGGTAGGCGCCGAGTTCCAGGTTGCTCTCCACCGACTGGGTGGCGAAGATCCTCCGCCCCTCCGGGACCTGGACCAGGCCGAGGGCCGCGATCCGGTTCGCGGAGAGATGGAGGAGCGAGTGTCCCTCGAAGCGGACGTCCCCGGAGGTGGGGCGAAGCAGTCCGGAGACCGTGCGCACCGTGGTCGTCTTGCCGGCGCCGTTGGACCCGATGACGGCGACGAGCTCCCCCGGCTCGACGCGCATCGAGACGCCCTTCAGTGCGCGAATCTTCCCGTAGTCGACGACGAGGTTCTCGATCTCGAGGAAGGGCATGGCCTCGTCTAGGGCCCGACGGCGATGGCGGTCGGATGCTTGCCGAGGTACGCCTCGACGACCGCGGGGTTGGCCTGGACCGCGCCGGGCGGTCCCTCCGCGATCTTCCGGCCGAAGTCGAGCACCGTGACCTCGTCCGAGATGGCCATCACCATCTCCATGTGGTGCTCGATGAGGAGCACCGTGATGCCGGCGTCGCGGATGCGGCGGACTATGGCGTTGATGGCCTCGATCTCGGCCGAGGTGAGCCCGGCGGCGGGTTCGTCGAGCAGGAGGAGGCCCGGCGAGACCGCCAGCGCGCGGGCGATCTCCAGGAGTCGCGCCTGACCGTAGGAGAGGTTGCTCGCCCTCTCGAATGCCTGCGCCTCGAGCCCGACGAAGCGGAGTAGAGCGTAGGCGCGCACCTTGGCCTCCCACTCCTCGCGCTGCGCCGCCGCGGTCCAGCAGGCGACCTGGTAGAGGTTGGAGCGGAAGGACTGGTGGAGGCCGACGAGCACGTTCTGCAGCGCGGTGAGGTCGTGGAAGAGCTGCAGGTTCTGGAAGGTGCGGGCCATGCCGAAGCGAGCGCGCTGGGCGGTGGTGAGGCCACCCATGTCGTGCCCGAAGGAGGTGATCCGGCCGGCGCTGGGGCGGTACAGGCCGGTGAGCACGTTGACGGTGGTGCTCTTGCCGCTCCCGTTCGGGCCGATGAGGCCGCGGATCGAGCCGCGCGGGATGATGAGGCTCAGATCGTTCACGGCGGTGAGGCCGCCGAAGCGCATGGTCACGCTCTCCAGCACCAGCGCCTCGCCCTGGCGATCGACGGCGTGAGCGAAGACCTCCACCTGCGAGGCCTGGGCAGCGAGCGCCTCTCGCTCGCGATCGACCCGGGCGACCGGCAGGCGCCCCCACAGCCGGCGCAGGATGCCGGCGACCCCCTCCGGGACGAAGAAGAGCACCCCGAGCAGGAGGACCCCGTAGACCATGAGGCGGGCGTCGGCGAAGGCGGTGAAGAGGTCGGGGAGGAAGACGAAGAGGGTGACGCCGATGAGGTTCCCGAGGATGGAGCGCGTGCCGCCGAAGATGAGCGCGATGAGGAACTCGACCGACAGGTTGTAGGAGAAGGTGTTGGGCGCGATGTAGGAGTCGAGTTGAGCGAAGAGTCCGCCGGCCAGGCCGGCGACGCCGGCAGAGAGGACGAAGGCCGAGACCTTGTAGTAGGCGCGCGAGATGCCCGAGCAGGCCGCCGCCACGGAGCTGTTCTTGATGGCCTCGAAGGCGCGTCCCCAGAAGCTGTTGCCGATGTTCCGGAGCGCCCAGAGGACCCCCACCAGGAACGGGTAGAGCACGAAGAGGTAGTTGTTGCCGCCGAAGGACAAGGAGCCGAGCCGGAGCGGTGCCAGCGTGACCCCCTTCGTGCCGTTCGTCCACGCTTCCTGCTCGTTGATGAAGGTGTAGATGATGAGACCGTAGGCGATGGTGATGACGGCCAGGTATGGGCCGGAGGAGCGCAGGGCCGGGAACCCGAGGACGAAGCCGGCGGTGGCCGAGAGCAGGACGCCCAGGGCGAGCGCCAGCAGGAAGGGCCACTGTGGGTAGAAGGCGATGGCGCTGTCTCCGTTCAGGGCCGGAGGGGCGGTGAGGACCGCCACCGTGTAGGCGCCGATGGCGAAGAAGCCGGCATGACCGATGGAGACGTCGCCGATGTACCCGACGACGAGGTCCAGCGAGGCGACGAGTAACGTGTAGATGAGGATACGCCCCAGGATCCCGTGAACGTAGTACTGGTTCTCCACCAGGAGCGGGACGAGCAGCGGCAGGAGGAGCAGGAGCGGCGCCAGGCGCCGCGGCAGCGGGGGACGTGGCGCCGCGAGGTGGCCCGCCTCGGTCATACCTTGCGGACCGCCTGCCTTCCGAACAGCCCAGCCGGCTTCACCAGCAGCAGGACGATGAGGAAGAGGAAGCCGGGGATGTCCTTGTAGCCGGTGGAGACGAAGCGCGCGGTGAGGCTCTCCGACAGCCCGATGATGAGCCCTCCGGCGATGGTGCCATAGCCCGACTCCAGCCCCCCGATGATGGAGGCCGAGTAGGCCTTCACGCCCAGGACGGTTCCCATGGTGGCCGACACCAGGGTGACCGGGGCGACGAGGAGCCCCCCGACCGCGGCGATGGCCGCCGAGAGGGAGAAGGAGATGAGGATGACGCGCGTCTGGTCGATGCCCATCAGGCTCGCGGTCTCCTTGTCCTCCGAGACCGCCTGGACCGCCTTCCCGAGCAGGGTGCGGGCCTTCAGCGTCTCCACCGCCAGGACGATGGCGAGCGACACCAGGATGATGAGGATCTCCTGAGGGTAGATGCCGATCCCGCCGGCGCCGCCGATCCTCAGGGGGACGTCGCCGAGCGGGGACCGCATCTTGAAGTCGTCGGTGCTCCAGAACACCTCGGCGCCGTTCCGGAGCACGATGCCGATCGCCAGGGTGGCGAGGATCCACGCGTGCTGCGACTTCTTGCGCAGCGAGGGCTCGACGGCCAGCTTCTGGACCAGCACTCCCCCCACCGCGCCCACGGCGATGACCCCGGCGAGGGCGGCGGCGAAGGGCACCCCCCGCGTCATGTAGAGGATGAAGCCGACGACCCCGCCCAGCATGAGGACGTTCCCGAGCGAGAAGTTCAGGATCTTCGAGGTGGCGAAGGTGATGTTGTAGCCGAAGGCCACCAGCGCGTAGATCATCCCCTGCGCGATGCCCGCCCAGAGGAGCTGGAGCGTCTGCATGCCTGCAGGGGCTCTCTTCGGCGCGGCCAGGTGCGACGGCTACTTCTGCGGCGGCGTCACCATCCCGCCCTTCACGACGCCCATCATCACGTTCGCCTGCTTCACGGCCTCGTGATCGGTGGGCGAGAAGGGCTTCACGTACCGACCCGTCACTCCCTCGTACGACTTCAGCAGGTTCTCGAGCGCTGCCTTGATCTTCGGTCCCTCGGTGGATCCCGCCTGCTCGATGGCCATGGCGATGAGGTAGAGAGAGTCGTATCCCTGGGCCGCGGCGACCGCCACCGCGATGGGTTTCTCGTTGAACCTCTTCCAGTAGGCCTCGAGGAAGGCGAGCTGCTTGGGGGTGGAAGCTCCGGACTCGATGAAGGTCTGGGGCATGGTGGCACCGTTCCCGTTCGCCCCGGCGTTGTTGATGAAGGCGGACATCGACAGGGTCCAGCTGCCGATCATGGGAACGCGCCAGCCGAGCCGCTCCATGGAGTTCGCCACCGCCGCGAGCTCGGGCCCGATCCCGTACACGAGCAGCACGTCCGCGCCCGCCCCCCGGGCCTCCTGCAGCTGCGCCGTCATGTCCGTGTCCTTGATCTTGAACTTGCCCACGTACACCGGCTTCACGCCGTGCTTCTCCAACGCCTTCTCCATCTTGGCGCGCCCGTTCTGGCCGTAGTTGGTGTCGTCGCACAGGAGCGCTGGCTTTCTCAGCTTGCGCGTCTGCACGGCCTCCGACACGATCATCTCGGACTGGATGAGGTCGCCCGCGGCGATGCGGAAGACGTAGTTCTCCTTTCCGTAGACGTCGAAGAGCTCGTTCACCTTCGCCCCGGCCGAGACGTTGATGAGCTCGGGGACCTTCTTCTCGTTGGGATAGCGAAGGGCGGCGTCGGCAACGCCGGTGTTGATGGGCCCGAGGACGGCGACCACGTGCTCCTTCTCCAGGAACTCCTGCATGATCTGCCCGCCGCGCTCGTTCTTGGCCTCGTCGTCGCGCTCCACCAACTCGATCTTCCGCCCCAGCACGCCGCCCGAGGCGTTGATCTCGTCGGCCGCGAGACGGACCCCGTTGCGCATGGAGACGCCCATGCCGGCCGAGCCACCCGTGTACGGACCGTAAACACCGATCTTGATGGGCTCCCCACCGGCACTCGTGGCGATCCACAGGACTGCCGCGGCGAATCCGAGCATGAAAAGCCTCCTTCCGACCTCGAGCGGGAAGTGTGCCGTTCGTGAACCCTCTAAACCACTTAACCGAGATTTTCCGGTCGCGCCAGGCCTCGCGAAGGCCGGAGCCGCAGTTTCGCCCCGAGGCTCGGCGAGGCGAAGCCCCTTTCCGGGCCCTTCCCCGTACCATGAAGCCGGGAGCAGGGGACGGCGAGAGCCGTCAGTGGGGCTTGCCCGACGGGGCTGCCACGGCGAAGATGCCTCGCCATGCTTCGCCGGCTCCTCGATGCCCCTGTCGGCCCCGCCCCCTCCTCGCGAGCGACCTCGCGCGCGCTCGAAGTGGCGGCGACCTGGGACCCGGAGCCCGCCCAAAGGCCCTTCCATCCCCGCGGGACGGGGATCGTGTCGCCGCGCCGCACACGCAGATGAGGTCCGCGGAGGAAGAACGCCCGGGAGGCGAGGGAAGGGGCGCGCCGGCCGCCGAGGTGCGAGGAGTCCTCGCGAAGCTCCTCCGCCGCGCGGTGCCGAACGAGAGGCAGCAGCTGTTCGTGCTCACGGTGGTAGTGGGCGGGGCGTGCGGGCTGGCGGCTGTCGCCTTCCACCTGCTCATCGATCTCGTGAGCAAGTTTGCCATCGACCCGGCGCTGAAGGCCCCCGGGAAGAGCTGGATCGGGTGGACCCTGGCCGTGCCGACCCTGGGGGGCGCGGTGGCGGGGTTCCTGCTCCAGTTCGTCGTCCCCGACGCGCGCGGCAGTGGCATTCCGCAGGTGAAGGTCGCCTATGCCGGTCGAGGTCCCCCGCTCCGCATGCGCGACTCGGTGGGCAAGTTCTTCGTCGCCGCCCTCCAGATCGGGACCGGCTCCTCTCTCGGCCGGGAGGGGCCCACCGTCCAGATAGCGGCGGGGCTGGCGAGCCGGATCGGCCGGCTGGCGCGCCTCTCGCCGGACGAGGTGCGGCGCCTGCTGCCGGTCGGCGCCGCGGCTGGGATCGCCGCAGCCTTCAACGCGCCCATCGCGGCCGTCACCTTCACCATCGAGGAGGTGGTCGGCAACCTCGACCAGACAGTGCTCTCGGGCGTCATCGTCGCCGCTGCCCTCGCCGCCATCGTCGAGCGCAGCGTGCTCGGGGCCCATCCGGTCTTCGAGATCCCCCAGGGGGCCGGGCTCGACCACGCCTCCTCGCTCCTGCTGTACGCCGCGCTCGGCCTCGCCGCCGCCGGGCTCTCCGTCGCCTTCACCGACTCGCTTCTGGGCCTGCGACGCGCCTTCCGAAACCTCCAGCTGCCCCTCTGGGCCAAGCCGGCGCTCGGGGCGCTTGCCACCGGTGCCCTGGCGGTCCTGGCCATGGGGCTGCTCGGCTCGGAGGGGGTGACCGGAGGAGGCTACGGGACGCTCAGCGCCGCCCTCGCCGGAAACCTCGCGGTCCGCGTGCTGGTGCCGCTCTGCCTGCTCAAGATCGCCTCGACGGTGTTCTCGTACTCGAGCGGCGGTGCAGGCGGCATCTTCGCCCCCGCCCTCTTCATCGGCGGCATGGCCGGCGGTGCCATGGGAGCGCTCGACGTGCTGCTCTTCCAGCACGGCTCGAGTTCACTCGGCGCCTTCGCCCTCGTCGGAATGGGCGCGGTCTTCGCCGGGATCATCCGCGCGCCCATCACCTCGGTGCTCATCATCGTCGAGATGACAGCGGGTTACTCGCTCATCCTCCCGCTCATGATCGCCAACACCCTCGCCTACGGCATCGCCCGGCACTACCGGCCCGTCCCCATCTACGAGGCCCTCCTGGAGCAGGACGGCATCGACCTGCGGCCGCGCGGGGTGGCAGACGCGCTCGGGGGCATCCGGGTGTCCGAGGTCCCCTGGAACACCCGTCCCTGCGCGACCTTCGAGCCGGCCACGCCGCTCTCGAGCCTCCTCGCCGGGCTCGGGAGCAGCGAGCGCCAGGAGGTCTTTCCCGTGGTCGCCGAGGGCCGGGTGGTGGGAATCGTCACGCTCGCCGACCTTGTGTCCCTCTCGAGCGAGCCGCAGCTCCACGCCCTCGTCAACGCGGCGGACGTGATGCGGCCGGCCCCGCCGCTGAGACCTGGGGACGGGCTCCGCACCGCCTTCGAGGGGATGCTGGCGAACGGCGTCCGCGAGCTGCCGGTCACGGACGGCGACGGCAGGCTGCTCGGCTTCGTGGACGAAACCTCCATCGCGCACGGCTGCGCCCGATCGGCCTCCCGCGGCCAGGCCTAGAGTTGCCTGGAGGCCGGCGGGGCCCGCGCGCGCCCTTGCCGAGCGCGGCCGCCACGCAGCGCCTCTCGCCACCGCCGGATCCCGCGCAATCCTTGCGCAATCCGGCGACGTTGATCGTGATCAATTGCGCTTCTGGAAGGCAAAAGACGAGTGTCCCGCCGTGGAACGCATCTTGTATCCTCCCGCACGTCGAGGCTCGAGCGGGCGACTGCTCGGGGCGAAGCCAGAGCGCTCGGAGGGTTCATGAACGAGGAATACCGGTACGACTACAAGACGGTGGAGGGGTTCATCCTCTCGGCCATCGTCTGGGCGGTGGTGGGTCTGGTGGTCGGGCTGCTCATCTCGATCCAGCTGTTCGCACCCTCCTTCAACTTCAACGCCTGGACGAGCTACGGGCGCCTGCGCCCGGTGCACACCAACATCCTCGGGTTCGGCCTGGGCGTGGGGGCCATCTTCGGCCTCGCCTTCTACATCACCATGCGGCTCGCCAAGCGGCCGCTGCTGTTCCCGAAGCTCGCGAGGCTCCAGCTCTGGCTCTTCAACGTAGGGATCCTCGCGGCCCTCGTCACTCTGGCGATGGGCTACACCCAGTCGAACGAGTACGCCGAGATGGAGTGGCCCCTCGACGTCGCCATCGTGGTCCTCTGGGTGATGTTCGCGGTGAACGTGATCGGGACGATCCTCGCCCGCCGCGAGGAGCAGATGTACATCTCGCTCTGGTACATCATCTCGACGGTCGTCGGCGTGGCGGTGCTCTACATCGTCAACAACCTTCCCATCATCGCCGGCCCGCTGAAGAGCTATCACCTCTTCGCCGGGGTGAACTCCGCCAACGTCGAGTGGTGGTACGGCCACAACGTGGTGGGCTTCGTCTTCACCATGCCCATCCTCGCCATGTTCTATTACTTCCTGCCGAAGACCACCGGTCTGCCCATCTTCAGCCACCGGCTCTCCATCATCGCTTTCTGGTCGCTCGTCTTCGGCTACCTCTGGACCGGGGCGCACCACCTCGTCTACACCCCCATTCCCGACTGGATCCAGACGGTAGGCATCGTCTTCACCCTCTTCCTCATCGCGCCCTCGTGGGGATCGGTGGTGAACGGCTATTTCACCATCGGCGAGGACTGGTCGAAGATGCGCACCAACTACCTCGCCAAGTTCTTCGTCCTCGGGATCACCTTCTACGGGCTGCAGACGGTGCAGGGCCCGACCCAGGCACTCAGGGTGGTCTCCCAGCTCATCCACTTCACTGACTGGGTGCCGGGCCACGTGCACATGGGGACGATGGGGTGGGTGGCGCTGACCGTGACCGCCTCCGTCTACTACGTCATCCCGCGGATCTACGGGACCGAGATCTACAGCGTGAAGATCGCCAACGCCCACTTCTGGTTGGTGCTGGTGGGGCAGCTCATCTTCTCCATCACCATGTGGATCACCGGCATCCAGCAGGGCGCCATGTGGAAGGCCACCACCCCGGAGGGAACCCTCAAGTACACCTTCATGGAGGGGCTGGTGAAGAACTACCCGTACTGGCAGTTGCGGACGCTGGGAGGCCTGATCTTCATCGTCGGCATGCTCTTCTTCGTCTTCAACGTGCTCATGACCATCAAGAAGGGCCGGGAGCTCGAGACCGGCCTCGGGACCGCGCAGGCCGCCACGGCCTAGGAAGGGGAACGAGCCATGGCGGGACAGATCGAAAGAAAGCCCATCGCCTTCACCCTCCTCGTGGTGCTGGCGGTGCTGGCCGGGTCCATCGTCATGATGGCCTACCCGATGATGCGACCGGAGATGCACCCGAAGCTCGAGAGCCTGAAGCCGTTCACGCCGCTGCAACTCGCTGGGCGCGACATCTACCAGCGCGAGGGGTGCGTCGGCTGCCACACCCAGACCGTGCGCCCGCTGAAGAGCGAGGTGATGCGCTACGGCGACTACTCGAAGGCGGGCGAGTTCTACTACGACCACCCCTTCCTGTGGGGCTCCAAGCGGACCGGCCCCGACCTGGCCCGGGAGGGAGGAAAGCGCCCCGACGCCTGGCAGAAGGCCCATTTCGAGAACCCCCAGTCGATGGTGCCCCAGTCGAACATGCCCGCCTACCGATGGCTCAAGGCGGCCCGCGTTGACGCGGCGGCGACGCGGCAGCACATGGAGGCCCTGGGCTTCCCCTTCACCGCGGCGCAGATCGTGGAGCTCGAGCAAAAGACCGAAGTCGAGGCACTCGTCGCCTACGTCCAGATGCTCGGCACCGCGGTCCCGCGCGGGCTGGCCGGGACGCTCGTCGCCCTCGAGGCCGTCGACCCGTTCCTCGGCGACTCCCAGGCGATTTCCCGCGGCGCGAAGATCTACGCGGACAACTGTTCGGTCTGCCACCAGGACGACCTGAAGGGCATGCCCGGGGCTTTCCCCAGCCTCGTCGAGCCCGACGAGTTCTTGAACGAGAAGCCCGACATGGCGGACGGCGCCTACTACCTGCTCGTCAGCGGCGGGTCCGACGCCAAGCCCGGCATCGGGCGGAAGGGAGATCCGGGTGGAGGCATGAGCGCCTTCGGAAACCAGCTCTCCAAGGACGACATCTGGTCGGTCATCGCCTTCATCCGCTCCAAGCAG
>Ga0335076_10000553_pt1 | contig 34936 bp, 36 predicted proteins | sample Lox_Sample_25_FD_206717 | JGI IMG/M metagenome (GOLD analysis project Ga0335076, IMG submission 206717) | Soil microbial communities from Loxahatchee National Wildlife Refuge, Florida, United States - Lox_Sample_2.5 | ecosystem: Environmental > Terrestrial > Soil > Wetlands | place: USA...
CTTCTGAATTCAAACCAAAAATATTTCTAGAAACCATGTCCCATTTTCCCCGGTGAAATTGCTATTCTGAAAGTAGAGGGTAGAAAAAGCCGAAAGGACGGCTGACCTGACTCCCGCCCGGTGGTTCGCAGACTGCGATTTTCAGACGATTTTCAGAGTATGATCCGCCAAATGCAACACGTGGCTCAGGGGCTGGAGAAGATCGTGGCTGCAAGTTTGCGCCGTGCCGGAGCGGGTGAAGCGCCGTTGCTGGCCTGGCCGCTGGCTTGCGGGACGAGAGTCGCGGAGCGCACCAGGGCGGTTGGTTTCGCTGACGGGGTTTTGCGGGTGGAAGTTCCGGACGCCGGATGGCGGGCCGAATTGCAGGCGCTGGCACCGCGATACTTAGCGGTGATCAATCGCTATGTGGCGGAGAATGTGAAGCGGGTGGAGTTTGTGGTCGCAAAATGAAAGTTACCGAACAAGACGTGGCGCATGTGGCTGACCTGGCGAATCTGGAATTGACTGCGGACGAGCGAGCGCGCATGGTGCGCGATCTGAATTCGATTCTGGGCTACATCGACAATCTGAATGAGCTGGATACGTCGAATGTGCCTGCAATGGCGCAGGTTTCCAACCGCTACGGCGTTGATGAATCGAAGCAAGGCAGTGAGCGGTTTGCTTACGCCAGCCGCGAGGACATCCTCGAAGGGCTGCGAAAAATGCTGCCCCAGGAAGTGGCGCTGGCCAATGCGCCCGATTCGGATGGAACGTTTTTCGAAGTGCCGAAGGTGATTGAAAGATAGTGATTAGTGGCTAGTGGCTAGAATCTGATCACTAACCACTAACCACTAACCACTGGCTACTGAACTGTGGATCTGACTTCACTCACAATCGATGGCGCGCGCTCCGCCGTTCAGGAGCGCAAGACCAGCGCGTTCGCGATGGTGAAGGCGCACTACGCCAAAATCGAGAGGGACGACGCGAAGATCGGCGCTTTCCTGACATTTTCCAAAGATCGGGCGTTGGCGAAAGCGGAGGAGATGGACGCGCTGGCGGCGAAGGGCGAGGAGTTGCCTCCGCTGGGCGGAGTGCCGGTGGCGATCAAAGACGTGATGGTCACGCGCGGCGTGCGCTCGACTGCGGGATCGAAAATTTTGGGGAATTACATTCCGCCCTATGACTGCACTGCGGTCGCACGCCTGGAAGCGGCGGGCGCGATGGTGCTGGGCAAAACCAATTGCGACGAGTTTGCCATGGGCTCGTCGAATGAAAATTCGGCGTGGAAGCCGGTGCACAATCCGCGCGATTTGAGCCGGGTGCCGGGAGGGTCGTCGGGCGGATCGGCGGCAGCGGTTGCGGCGGACATGGCGGTGGCGGCGCTGGGATCGGACACTGGCGGATCGATTCGGCAGCCGGCGTCGTTTTGCGGCGTTGTCGGTTTGATGCCGACGTACGGGCGAGTTTCGCGCTACGGGTTAATCGCCTTTGCGTCGTCGCTGGATCACATTGGGCCGTTGACCAAGACGGTGAGAGATGCGGCGATTGTGCTGCGCGCGACTGCGGGACGCGATCCGATGGATTCGACCTCCGCCGATGTGCCGGTGCCGGATTATGTGGCGGAACTGGAAAAGCCGGTGCGCGGATTGAAGATTGGCGTGGCCAAAGAATATTTTGGCGAAGGGCTGGACGGCGAAGTTCGCAAGGCGATTGAGGCCGCGATTCAGAAGCTGGCGTCGTTCGGTTGCGAGATCGTCGATGTTTCGTTGCCCCATACGAAGTATGCGATTCCAACGTATTACATCGTCGCGACGGCGGAGGCTTCGGCGAACCTGGCGCGGTTTGACGGCGTTCGTTACGGATACCGGGCGGCGGGTGCGCGGACGCTTTCGGATATGTATCGGCGCAGCCGCGATGAAGGTTTCGGGGCAGAGGTGAAACGGCGCATCATGCTGGGAACGTATGCGCTGAGCGCGGGATATTACGACGCGTATTACCTGAAAGCGCAAAAAGTGCGGGCGCTGCTGGCGCGCGATTTCGATGAGGCATTCAAGAAAGTCGACGCGATTGTGACGCCGACCAGTCCGACGGCAGCGTTTAAGTTGGGCGAAAAGGTGGATGATCCGCTGGCCATGTATCTGGCGGATATCTACACCGTGACCGCGAGTTTGGCGGGCGTGCCGGGAATTTCGATTCCGTGCGGAGAGACGAACGATAAGCTGCCGATCGGGATGCAGATTCTGGGCAAGCATTTCGATGAGAGCACGATTTTGCGCGTGGCGAATGCGTATGAGCGTAGCCGCGTGCAGTGATCGTTGTCATCGAGGATCTTCAAACATAAGGTCCTTCGACTGCGCTTGAGATTTCGCCAGCGAAATTTCGCACTTCGCTCGGGATGACAAGAAGGTAGAAGACAGCTTCTAAGCAAGTTCAAGCGGGGCGGACGAAAAGTCCGCCCCGATTCTTTTGTCTGCTTTGATACGACGTGATTGAAAACCAGTTCTCAGCAAATAGTTCTCAGTTCTCAGACAGACAGTTCCCAGACTCAAATGGAGGAAATATGCAATTACGTTTTATGGAGAAAAGTATTTTGGCGATCGTGCTGGCGGTCGCGCTGATTGCGACAGGATGCACGGCGCAGTGGATCAGCGTGGCGCTGGCGGATCTGCCGGTGTTGACGCAGATGGCGTTGAACATCGCGGCGCTGGTGGCGACGCTGGACTCGGGCGAGCAGCTCAGCGCAGCCGAGACAGCGGCAATCCAGAACATTTCAGCGGAAGCGGGCAAAGACTTGACGCTCCTGCAAACGCTCTACAGCCAATATAAGGTGAGCCCGGACAACAGCGCTCTACAGAAGATCGAAAGCGTGGTTGGGGACATCAATCAGAACCTTCCGGCGCTGCTGCAGGCGGCGCATGTGAGTGATCCGACGCTTTCCGCACGGGTGACGGCGGCGGTGAATTTGATTGTTACGACTGTGGACAGCTTTGCGCAGCTTATTCCGCAGAGCGCGGCACCGGCATCACGAAAGAGCGCAACCGTGAAGCCAGTGATACCGCACGCCAAAGATTTGAAGAAGCAGTGGAACGAGCAAGTGTGCGGGCCGGGCGGAAACGGCGCCCTGAATGCAGCGATTCAAGTCTGCCTTTTGCGGTAATTCTCTCGCAGTTCACCTCTTCGCCATATTTAAAAAACCAGTTGTCGGTTGGCAGTTCTCTGTCCTCAGTTCTCAGATGCGTGAGGTTGCGATGAGTGTTCCGGTGATTGCGGTGACAAATGCCTCCACCTGCCTGACCGATACGCAGGTGGAGGCGGTTTTGCCGATGTTGCAACAGCAGGTGAGCCAGGATTTCAGAGCGTATTGGGACCTGGATTGCGCGTTGGCGTTTCAAGACGAAAAAAGTAAATTGCCGGCGGGGTGGTGGCAAATTGTGGTAACGGACGATCCCGATCAGGCGGGAGCGTTAGGCTATCACGAGATGACGAGCGGCGGAGCGCCGCTGGGCAAAGTGTTTGCGGGATTGGAGCTGGAGAGCGGCGCTTCGTGGACGGTGACGTTGAGCCATGAACTGCTGGAAATGCTGGCTGATCCGTGGATTAACTGGTGTGCGCAAGGTTTGGACGGAAAGATTTATGCCTTGGAAGTTTGTGATGCAGTAGAGGCGGATGAATTGGGATATGAAATCAGCGGGGTGCTGGTTTCGGATTTCGTGACGCCCGGGTGGTTTGAAACGACGGAGGCGGACCGGGTGGATTTCAAAGAGCACGTTGCGAAGCCGCTGGAGCTGGCAGCGGGAGGGTATATCGGCGTGCTCGATCCGAAAAAAGGCTGGACGCAGGTGACGGCGGGATCGGGTGAGATGAAGATTCCGCAGGGCAGTAGAAGGCAGAGGAGGGGGATGGAGAAGCAGAAGTGGCGAAAGAGCACCGTGTAGACACTTTCGCGAGCCAGGGCGCTCGCGCCACACGGGTTTACTTTCTGCGCCAGCGGACGCCGTCTTTGGTTTGCTCGATCAGAATGCCGGCGGAGGTGAGTTCGGCGCGGATAGAGTCGGCAAGTGAGAAGTTGCGGGCTTTTCGTGCGGATTGCATCCGGTCGATCTTGGTTTGAATTTCGTCGTCTGACATGGCCCCAGAACCGACTGCAATCAGCAGTTCGGGGCTGATCTCTTCCCCCCTTCCTGAGTCCTTCGCCCAGTCGAGAATCTTCTTCATCTTGGGCCCGTCGTCGTCTTTGAGCACGGCGAAGATTTCGTCGAATTTTTGCAGTGCCTCAAGCAAGGGTCGGACGTCTTCCTGCTTGATTTCGCAGGCGTCGAATGCGGCGTTGGCTTTACGAACCATTTCGAAAACGGCGGCCTGGGCTTGGGCGGTATTGAGATCGTCTTCGAGCGCGGAGCGCATGCGTTCCATAGTTTCGCGGGCAAGTTGTGCGAGAGCAGGCGAAGAGCCTGCCGAAAAATTACCGCTTGACAGACGCAGGTGAAAATTGCGCAGTTTTTCGATGTTGCTTGCGGCTTGCGCCAGGCCGTCAAAAGTGAAGTTGAGCTGATGGCGATACGGGATCGAAGCCAGCAGCAGGCGAATGGAAGAGGGCTTGTAGCCCTTCAGCACGAGGTCGCGGAGAGTGAAGAAATTGCCCAGACTCTTTGACATCTTCTGGCCCTCGACCAAGAGAAAACGAGGATGAAACCAGAAGCGAACGAAAAGCTTTCCGGTGAGAGATTCGGACTGCGCGATTTCATTTTCGTGATGCGGGAAAATCAAATCTTCTCCCCCGGCATGCAGATCGAAAGTGTCTCCTAATTCCTCCATTGACATTACAGAACACTCGATGTGCCAGCCGGGACGGCCGGGGCCGATGCTAGTCTCCCAGGAGGCTTCGCCGGGCTTCGGGGCCTTCCACAGAGCAAAATCGCGGGCGCTGTCCTTGTCGTATTCATCGACATCGACGCGCGCACCGTCTTCCAATCCGGAAAAATCCTTCTTTGAAAGCTTGCCGTAGGCGGGAAATTTGGCGATGCGAAAGTAGTACGAGCCGTCGTCTGCGCGGTAGGCGAATCCCTTCTTTTCCAGTTCCGCGATGAAGCGGGCCATCTCTTCAATGTGTTCGGTAGCACGAACGATCTTGGGCTGTTCGATGTTGAGCAGCGCGGAATCCTCGAGAAAAGCCTCAATATATTTTGCCGTGTATTGCTGAACGCTCACGCCGTCGCGGGCAGAGTTGCGGATGATTTTGTCGTCGACGTCGGTGATGTTCATGACGTGGCGGAGCTGGAATTCGCTTTGCAGTAGAAAACGGCGGAGGATGTCGACGGCGACGAAGGTGCGGAAATTGCCGATGTGGCCGAAGTCGTAGACGGTGGGGCCGCAGGCGTACATGCGGACCTGGTTGTCTTCTAAAGGATGAAACTCTTCTATTGTGTTGGAAAGCGTGTTGTAAAGGCGAAGGGCCATGCGGCGCGGGTCGAAGGTTCATTGTAGGGGGCTGGGAGAAAAGGGGTCAATGACACGGAAGGGGCAGGCAAAGGCCTTTAACCACGGAGTCACGGAGACACAGGGCAGTTCAAGTCACGGGATGGCCGTGCCCACGCATGCGATGTCCGGCGAGGAAGACGTAGTGGACGCCGGAGACGATGGTGAACGCGGCGGTAGCGTGAAGAAAAGTCATGCGGGCGATCCAGATCCAGCGCAGACGGTCGACCTCGAACAGAAGCGCGAAGAATACCGCGGCGATTTGAGCGAAGGTGTTGGCTTTGCCGAAGATGCTGGGTCGGAAGTCACGCAGACCGGCAATGGCGTAGAGGACGACACTGGCGCTAAGAATCGCAAGATCACGGCTGAAAACCAGCACCGTATATTTCCAGGGAATATCGCGGAGAATGGCAAGCACGAGGAACATGGTGCTGAGCAAAAATTTGTCGGCGATGGGATCGAGATATTGCCCCAGCAAAGTTTGCTGATGCAGGCGGCGGGCAAGCAAGCCGTCGAGGCCATCGCTGAGACCGGCAAGGATGAAAAGAATCAGCGCCCAGAGAAATTTGCCCTCGACAATCTTAATCACGATGAAGGGAACGAAAATCATGCGCAGCAGCGTGAGCTGATTGGGCGCGCTGAGAATTTGGGAGAGCTTCACGGTTGAGCCTCGGGCGGCGGCTCTTTAGCCGGGATTGCGGCGGAAAGCGAGCCAGTGAGGACAGCAACGGGGTCGAGGCCGGTCTTGGCGGTGAATCGTTGCGAGAGCGAGGGAAGATTGCCGTCGGGCAGATCGAGATCGATTCGCTCGATGCGATGCATGGGAAAGAAAATCACACTCGGAGAAACGGACTCGCCTTCCTTGACCATGGAGAGCAGATCGTCGAACGAGGCCAGTTCGACTCCGCATAGGCTCAGGCCTTCGGGCAGGAGAGCGACTACGGCGCCCCAGAGTTTTTCGCGCGGATTCGCAAGCGTGACGATGACAACAGAGCCCGGCGGAAAGGGACTCTTTCCGAGCAAATAGTGCGAAGTGGGCACGAAGCGATTGTCGCCGCGAAGAAGGGCGTTTGGCAACCCGTATAGCTGCAGCCGGGAGTGTAAACTTCATAATTGTGCAACCAAAACCGAATTCTGGTATCTAACCAAGACGCCCGGCGCGAGAGAGAGTACCCGTTATTCTTTCTAGCCTGAGACTCGAATGGCCAAGCCAATTCTGCTGAGCGTGGATGACGATTCCAATGTGCTGCGGGCGATCGAGCGCGATTTGCGATCGCAGTACGGGGCTGACTACCGGGTGATCGGAAGCGATTCTCCGGTGGCGGCGCTGGAGATTCTAAAGCAATTAAAAGTGCGCAACGACGCGGTCGCTTTGCTGCTGGCGGACCAGCGGATGCCGCGCATGGATGGGGTGGGATTTCTGCAGGAGGCGATGCAGATCTATCCGGATGCGAAGCGCGCCCTGTTGACGGCGTATGCCGACACGAACGCCGCGATCAGCGCCATCAATCAAGCCAACATCAACTATTTCTTCATGAAGCCGTGGGACCCGCCGGCGGAGCATTTGTATCCGCAGTTGGATGACCTGCTGGATGACTGGCGGGCCTCGTATAAACCTGCCTATGAAGGAATTCGCGTGCTGGGAACCCGCTGGTCCCCGCAGAGCTATGAGCTGCGCGACTTCCTGGCGCGGAACCATGTTCCTTATCAGTGGATTGATGTTGAGCAAACGGCGAACGACCCTGAAACCAAGCGCCTGATGGAATACTTGGGGCCGGAGGCGACTAGTCTGCCGGTGGTGCTTTTTCCCGACGGAACCAAACTTCTGGAGAGCGGACCGGCGGATGTGGCGCAGAAAGTTGGCTTGCGAACGCGCGCGCAAACGAGTTTTTACGATCTCGCGATCGTTGGCGGAGGGCCGGCGGGGCTGGCGGCTGCGGTGTATGGAGCTTCGGAAGGATTGCACACGGTGATGATCGAGCGCGAAGCTCCCGGCGGCCAAGCGGGAATGAGTTCGCGGATTGAGAATTATCTGGGATTCCCAACCGGGCTGAGCGGCGGCGATCTGGCGCGGCGCGCGGTGGTGCAGGCGCAACGTTTCGGAGTGGAGATTTTATCGCCGCAGGAAGCGAGCAGCGTACGGATTGAAGGCCCTTACCGCATCATCAAGCTTGGTGATGGGAACGAAATTTCCTGCCACGCTCTGATGATCGCGACCGGCGTACAGTGGCGAAAGTTGGAGGCGGTGGGAATCGACCGGCTGAGGGGCGCCGGCGTTTACTACGGCGGCGGCGCGACGGAAGCGCTCTCCTGCAAAGGCGAAATCGTTTACGTAGTGGGTGGGGCGAATTCCGCGGGCCAGGCAGCGATGAATTTTGCCAAGTATGCCGAGCGCGTGATCATGCTGGTGCGTGGGGATTCGCTGGCCAGCACCATGTCGCAGTATCTGATCGACCAGATCAAGGAGACACCGAACATTCAGGTTTGGGCGCACGCTAGTGTGGCGGAAGCGCATGGCGAGAAACATCTGGAAGAGGTTTCCGTGGTCTGTTCCGATACGAGCAAAACCGAGCGCGTGCCGGCTAACGCGATGTTCATTTTTATTGGCGCGTTGCCGCGCACCGATTGGCTGGCCAGCGTGGTCGAACGTGATGACCGCGGCTTCCTTTTGACCGGCCCTGACCTGATGCGCAACGGCCAACGGCCGAGGGGATGGACGCTGGACCGGGACCCGTTCCTTCTCGAAACCAACGTTCCGGGAATTTTCGCGGTGGGCGATGTACGGCACGGGTCGGTAAAACGCGTGGCTTCGGGCGTTGGCGAAGGGTCGGTCGCGGTGCAGTTCATTCATCAATATTTGAGCAAAGTGTAATGGCGGATATCGCAGAACTCTCGCGTGTGCCGGTGTTTGCCGGCTTGCCGGAAGATCAGCTCGCGTGGTTTTTAAGCGTTGCCCAGGAGGTTCGGGTCAAGCCTGGGGACACTTACGTCCGGCAAAGTGATCCAGCGGAGGCGATGTTCGTGATGCTGGAAGGCGAGCTGCAAGCCCGGGGTGAATTGAATGGACAGACCATCGTGCTCTCCTTCAAGCCGGGGGATGTGACGGGAGCGCTGCCTTTTTCCAGAATGAAGCAGGCTTCGGTGACCGGAACGGCCTCGACCAACGGCCGCCTCCTGCGATTTCCCACGGCGCGATTCCCCGAACTTGTGCAGAAGATGCCGGAGCTGACCAAGCGGCTGGTGGGCTTGATGTCGGACCGGATTCGCGAGACAACGCGAATCGAGCAGCAGCGCGACCGTCTGGCGGCGCTGGGAAAACTTTCTGCCGGATTGGCGCATGAATTGAACAATCCTGCGTCGGCGGCGCGGCGCGCGGCCAGTCAACTGCGGGGAATTCTTATACAAGTCAAGAACGCAAGTCACGAGCTGGGAAAACGCGCACTTACGCCCGAGCAAAAGGCGGAGATCGAGAAGCTGGAAGCAGCGTTCAGCAAGACTGAAGTTCCGCCGCCGGATGCCCTGACCGTGAGTGACCTGGAGGGTGAAATTGATTCCTTGTTCCGCAGCCACGGCTTGGATGATCTGTGGCAGTTATCGGCCGATCTGGCGCAAAGGAACGTGAAGCCCCAACTTCTCGCGCCGCTTTTCGATACAGCCGATGCCGCAACCGCACACGCTGCGCTGGTGAGAATCGCGGCCTCGGTTGAGATAGCAGGATTGCTGGACGAAATCGAGAACAGCACCGGGCGCATTTCCGATCTGGTGAAGGCGATCAAGGAATACACCTACATGGACCAGGCACCGGTGCAGAACGTCGATATTGTGAAGAGCCTGGAGACCACACTGACAATTTTGAACCATAAACTTAAACGGGGCGTGGCTGTGGAACGCGATTATGAGCGCGTTCCATTCCTGGTGAATTCTTTCGGCAGCGAACTCAATCAGGTGTGGACGAACCTGATCGACAATGCGATCGACGCCATGGGCGGAAAGGGCGAACTTCGCGTGCGCACGTTCCGCGACGATGGCTGCGTGGTGGTGGAAATTGCGGATAACGGCCCCGGAATCCCTCCCGAGGTGCAGCCGCATATTTTTGAGCCTTTTTTTACAACAAAGGGAGTGGGCGAAGGAACCGGATTGGGTCTGGATACGGTGCAGCGCATCGTCAAGAAACACCAGGGCAATATTCAACTCACTTCGAAACCGGGAGACACGCGTTTCCAGGTATGGCTCCCGCTGGCGGAAGCTTCCGCGCCGCAGGCGACATAAAGGCGCAACTGTCCGGGAGCCGCGGCATCCAAACTTAGGTCTCTGGCCATTCAACGATTCATTTATAGGCTCCGGGTAAATTCACAAGCAAAGGAGAATTTCCATGGCATACGTTACAGTCGGCAAGGAAAACAGCACCAACATTGATCTTTATTACGAAGACCACGGCAGCGGGCATCCGATCGTTCTGGTCCACGGATATCCGCTGGCGGGACGCGCGTGGGAAAAACAAATTCCTGCGCTGTTAGCGGCAGGTTATCGCGTGATCATTTACGATCGCCGCGGATTCGGCAAGTCCAGCCAGCCCTCGACGGGATATAACGCCGATACTTTCGCGGAAGATCTGCACGCGCTGGTGACCAAGCTCGACCTTCGCAATTTCGTCCTGGGCGGTCATTCCATGGGCGGAGAAGAAGTAGCCCGCTACATCGGCAAGTACGGCACCAAGAACGTGAGCAAGGCGATTTTCGTTTCTGCGGTGCCGCCGTACCTTCTCAAGACGCTCGACAACCCGGAGGGCCTGGACGCCAGCGTTTTCGAAGGAATCAAGAAAGCGGTGATCGCCGACCGCCCCGCGTTTCTCAAACAATTCTGCCTGCTCTTCTATAACTATGAGGATTTGAAAGGCAAGCTGGTGAGTGAAGATGCGCTCAATGCCAGCTGGGACATGGCGGTCACGTGCTCGCCCAAGGGCGCGCTTGATTGCGTGGACACCTGGGGCGCGGACTTCCGCAACGATCTCAAGAAGTTCGATATTCCCACGCTGGTGATTCACGGCGACGCCGACCGGATCGTGCCGTTCCCCAATTCAGGAAAGCGGACCGCGGCATTGATTAAAGGAAGCAAGCTGGTGGTGATTCAAGGCGGCCCACATGGCATCGCATGGACGCATAGCGATCAGGTCAACAACGCGCTGCTGGAATTTCTCGGACAGGCGGCACGCGAGAAAGTAGCATAAGCGGTGAAGTGTTGAAGGGACGGGCCTATGCGCCCGTCGCTTGTTTTTCTGCGCAGTTTTCTGCGCAACTTTTTCTGCTCAAGTTCCCAGATACATGACATGCACGTAGATGCCCAGGCGGACGTTGTAGGCCAGGTACCAACCGACGTGGTCGGGGTCTTCATAGATCACAATCTGGTCGGAATCCCATAGCCAATCGTTACAGAAGCCGATGTCGTAAGGAGCTACGCTGAAATAAAATCCGCCGAACCAAAAGCGGTTGGGGCCGCCACCCGCCAGTCGCCAGACATGATCGGGACCAAAGCCGCCCGAAAAATGTCCGTGCTGCCATGGATGGTCGAGATGGTAATGAGGATCGTTGGGCCCGGTGTCATGGCCGACCCAGCGGTTTCCTTTTACATCGACGTGAGGGGCGTCAGGATGCCCAGGCGCTTCGTTAAAGTGGCGTTCCTGCGCAGCCGGTGGCGGGCTTCCGTGGAAAGGTTCGGGACCACGCGGGGGAATGTGACCCCCGCCGACCTCAGGCCGGGATCCTCCTTTTTCTTGGGCGAAAGCGAGAATACCGGAAGCAATCAAGAACGCCGCAAAGACACTGGTCAGTTTTTTCATGCCTTGCTCCACGGGTCAGAATAGCACCTTTGGATTTGAGAATCATCGAAGCATGGAGTATGCCAGAACGTCGGGCAGTGTTTTCTCGCACCTTCCACCTGGCACGATCCATGAACCGCGCACTGGTTGACGGCGCGGCGGAATTCCGTCAAGATGCGTTTCCCAAATGAGTAGTCTTCGTAGTCTATTCGTGGTTTGCGTCGTTGGGCTGTTGGCTGGCCTGGCGGGTGCTAGCGAGAAACCCTGGATTGAAGTCCGCAGTCCGCACTTCCGCGTCCTGACTGACAGCAGCGCCGGGGACGCGCGCCACGTGGCGCACGAATTCGAGCAAATGCGTGCCGTGCTGGCCGCAGAGTTTCCAAAGTTCCGGCTGGAGACTGGGGCCCCCTTACTAATTTTCGCCGTCCGTGACGAAGCCAGCGCCAAGAGACTGGCGCCGAATCTCTGGAAGATCAAGGGGGCCAAGCCAGCAGGCTTTTTTCAACATGGTTGGGAAAAGCGCTTCGCCCTGGTAAGGCTGGACCAGATCCAGCCTGGGGCTTACCAGGTCGTCTATCACGAATATACGCATACCGTGCTGCACGCGAATTTTCGCTGGCTCCCCACCTGGCTCGATGAAGGCATGGCCGAGTTCTATGGCAATACCCGTTTCGAACACGACAAGATTGTAATCGGTGCTCCCAGCCTACGATTTAACCGGTTACAGGGCCCCGGTGCGCTAATCCCGATTGACACTCTACTTGCAGTGAACCAGCGCTCCCCCTACTATCACGATGAAGACAAAGTGGACCGCTTCTACGCGGAGTCCTGGGCTCTGGTCCATTTTCTTGAGTTGAGCCCCGGCATGATCAACAGCGGCAAACTGAGCCAATTCAACTCTCTCCTGCAGCAGGGAATGGAGCAAAAGAAGGCGTTCCAGCAGGTTTACGGAGACACCGCGACTTTGCAGAAAAACTTTGAGCGATACGTGGACCGCCTGGCGGTAGCGGCGGCAGTATTCCCTAATCCTCCCAAAATCGAGGAGAAAGATTTTTCTTCGCGGACGTTGAGCATGGCGGAAACGGAGACTGAACTGGGTGGCTATCACCTATGGAGTCGCGACTATACAGACGCCCGGCCGCTTCTGGAGCGGGCTGTCGAAGATGATCCCAAACTTGGCGTGGCACACGAGAACATGGGCTTTCTCAATTTTAATGAGGGGAAGGACAAGGAAGCGCTGGCTGAATTTTCCCAAGCTTATGATCTCGACCCGACACTCTACCTCTCGCTATTCTACAAAACCATGCTTTCTCCCGTTGCCCACTCCGATGCAGTGGCGGATCAGGCGAACCTGCACGATGCCTTGCTCAAGACTCTTGATCTGAACCGCCAGTTTGCCCCCGCCTACATCGAACTGTCGCGGATGGATTTGAGGCAAGGCAAGACCTCGGATGCTTTCGCGGTTTCGCGCCGTGCAGAGCAACTTGAACCTTCCCGGGCCGGCTATCACATTTGGAGCGGGCAGATTTTGCTGCGCATGAATCGCGCGACTGATGCCTCGGATTTTGCGCGCTTCGTCGCGGAACGCTGGGTTGGATCGGACCACAACGAAGCCGTGGAACTTTGGAACCGCATTCCTGCTGGCCAGCGAGGCCCGGGCGATCCCCTAAACTTCGAAGTCCCGAAGGACACACAGACGGCCACCGGCCAACTGCGTTCGGTCACCTGCGATAAGGACAAGGGACTCGCGCTAACTGTGGAGCAGGAGAACCAAACTCTTACTTTCCGCGTCAAGGGCGGCTTTGCAGCCGGCTTCTCAGACACGATCTGGTATGGCGAAGATCACTACAACGTCTGCTACCACAACGAAGGATTCCGTACTCTGATCCGCTACAAACCACCCGCGGACAACAGCTATGCAGGTGAGATCGCCGAATTCGAAATTCGTGATGATCCCCCGGCCGTTCCCGAGACGCCGGCCAGCGCTTCGACACCGAAATCGCATTGATCCGCGCTACTTCTTTCCCGAACCGACCGCGCTCAGACACTTGCCATAGAGTTCCAGCAGGTGATCGGCGTATTCCTCCGGCTTGGAGGCCGCACCGCCGCCCTGAAAGCCGACACCCGATCCACTGGTGCGCCCGTAGCCTGTCGTCATGGCAATAAATTTCATCAAGTCCAGGGCGATATCTTCGTTGCGGCGCGATGCTGGCGCGGTTGCCGGTGCGTCGTCCATGAATGCCTCCCGTCCGATAGAAATGCTGGGAATTTCGTCGTCCATATGAATGAGAATTCCGATGGATAAGCCGATGATAGCAGAAGGCTTAGCGCGCAGGCCGTCGCGGCCGGAGCTTTTCCCCGATCTCTCGCCTAATGCCTTTGGAAAACTTGCCGATAAACCGCCTTGGAGGGAGATTTCCCATGATTAATCCGGTGAGCCATTCCAATCCTGTGGGACAGGCAGCGTCCGGGCCCAACAACGCCCGCCCGGTGGCCCAGCAGACTTCCAAGGAGCAAACTAATAAGGCCCAGCCCGCTCAGGATACGGTTACTCTGAGCAAGAAGGGCGATGTAGATCACGACGGAGATACGAAGTAAGTCTTTATCGCTAATAGCGATCGCCAAACAGCAATTGTCCCCGCAACGCCCCAGTGAGAAAAAGGAGCGGCATGAGCCGCTCCCTTTTTTGGCCGCGCTTCTTTCCAATCGTCGCTTCGCCGGCTGAATGTTAAATTCAGCCCTTCAATTCAGATCGGACAGGATCAGATAGTTCGAGTTGTTCAGCACGACGAAGGTCCGCACCTGTTGTGAACCGAAAGAAACCTGTCCGGTATCGATGATTTCTGCCTTCGTTCCCGTCTGGCTCACGACAATGTCGTAGTTTCCAATGGTCTTGGTAAGGTAGGACGACGCACCGTTAAACGTCAGATTCGTAAGTGTCGGGGATAGGTTCGTAATGTTAAGTGGCGGGCTGGAAGGGTAGGGGTAAATATAGATATCGACGTTTTTGAACGGAGTGAAAGCCAGACAGATCACACGAAGACTGTAATCGTTGACGACCGGGGCAGTGTTCTGATCGGTGAAAGTCACGAATGTGTTGACAAAAGAAGAGTTCGTGTCACCGATCAAAGTCGTGTTGTTGCCCGAAGGGAAACTAATGGCCGGCGGCGGATTAAAGATGGGGCTGGTGGTGCCGCTCGGTTCGATGGTGATCTGGTGCGAGCCGCCGGAAATGCCGGCGTAAGCAGTTGCGGTGTTGGTGGCGACATTGGTGAAGGTGCTTACCGTATCGACGAGTATGTCCATGCTCCCGGCGTTAGGCCCGGTGAATGCATTCACAAAGCGAAACTGAGTGCTGCCGCTGCCACATCCCACACTCAGAAAGCCAACCGCCAGCAACATCAATCCAGCGCCCAGCCAGAGCGCCTTCCAGGGTCGATTCACTTTTGTTCTCCAATGGAATTGAAATGGTTTTGGACGTGTAGTTATGAACAAAGATGCTAATAATAATGCGTAAGATTTCCGCACCCAGCGTAAAGAATCAGTCAGTGTATGTAAAGTGTTGTAAAGGAAATGAGCGGTCGCGTTTCTCGACGAAGCGGCGCGGCACTGCCCGCAGAACGCGTTTACGAATTTTTACCCCTCTTTACCAACTCTATACGCATTTCCCGGATGCCGCGGGTTTCTAATGGGTGAGTATAGCAAAGGCAAGCGAGCAGTTTGCGAACTTGAAGTCAGAACGGAGAGTATCCCCATGCAAAGTTCAGTCATCGCGCGCCGAATTGGGCGCACACGTTTCTTCACTGCAACAATACTGGCCCTCGCTGCCAGTCTGGCCCTGGGTCTGGGAACCGCGTTGGCGCAGGACAGCCAGGAACAGCAACCTCAGCAAGGGCCTGCGCAGGGCATGGGCCCGATGGGCCACCACCACGGCATGCCCAGCGTGGACGATCAGGTCAAACACTTAACCAAGAAATTAAGCCTCACCGACGACCAGCAGACCAAGATCAAGCCGATCCTCGAGGACCAGAGTAAGCAGATGCAGCAGATTTTCAGCGACTCTTCCCTGTCGCGGCAGGACCGCTTCAGCAAAATGCAGCAGGTGCGGCAGGCCAGCGACACCCAGATTAAGGCGCTCCTCACCGCCGACCAGCAAAAAAAGTTCGACCAGATGCGCGAAGAACAGCACAACCACATGCGCGGCGGCATGGGAATGGGCGGACAGAAGCCCGACAACCCGGATCAGCAGCAGTAGAAAAGTTCGGTTCTCTCCCTGGCCTCGCGGGCCGCGAGATCGCGAAGGCGCTTGCGGCACTCGAGGCCGGTTTTTTTCGCACCCGGTATACAAACCTTACCCCGTTTGACCAAATCTTTACGGCGGAATTTTCCAGCCTCGGCATCCCAACGTACACTAACCTAAATGCAACGGTCCGCGCCGGCATGGAGGTCGCGGCCCTGTCTGCATTTTTCGCAATTACCGAGTGAGGTTAGCCAATGTTCAGGAAAGTCAGCGCCACGATTGCAGCACTTTTTCTCCTTCCCTGCCTCGGGATGGCACAGGAAGGCCGTTCCCAGCTAAGCGTGGGTTTCACCGGAGACTTCAGCAGGCAATCCAGCGGTAATGGGATCGTTCTCGATCCCACCGACTCTGGCGGCTTCCTCGCCACTTACAACTTCTTTTATTGGCAAAGGCAGGCAATTGAGCTCAACTACGGCCACACGAGCAACTCCCAGAACTACACGTTCGGGGGCCTGTCCTCGCCACTGAACGCCAGTATTCACGAGTTCACGGCGGCTTATGTTTTTGCTCCGTTCCGGGCCCGGAAATTCAGCCCCTATCTCATGGCAGGCGGCGGCGCCCTGGCTTTTGATCCCAAGAACGCCGCGAATACGGTCACACCTGGTGCCGGCAGCCAAACCCGAGGCGCGTTCTTGTATGGCGCTGGGGTCGACTACAAACTTCTGCGGCACGTCGCGCTGCGCCTGCAATATCGCGGCCTGGGTTACAAAGCCCCGAACTTCGGCGTCTCTGCCCTTTCCACCGGGGGCTGGGGACACATCGCAGAGCCTGGCGTCGGGATCGTCTTCAACTTCTGACTTGGAATGGAGGACCGGGACAGCTTCGCCAGCTTGACCCGCAAGAGACGCGTCCTCCATCCGGAACCTTCGCCGGCTGAGAACTGAGAACCGACAACTGGGTCCTGAAAAACCCATGAGCTTTTCGCGCGCTCAACAGCCTGCCTAACTCGTGCGCTTCACTTCGCACATCAACGCCAGAATGTTTTGCTCGGAATCGCGAAAGAACGTCATCCACAGATCGTGTTCGGGCATTCTGGCGATCATGTGCGGCTCGTCTTCAAATTGCACGCCCTTGGCTTTCATTTGGCGATGCGCGGCAGCGATATCCGGCACCGTGAAGTAGAGAATCGAGCTGGGATGATCAAACTCCGGCTTCTCCTGGACATCGAGCATCAGGCGCACGCCGCCGCAGTCGAAAAAGGCCAGTTTCCCGGCCGTGAACAGCAGCCGTAATTCCAATATGTCGCGATAGAAGGCGGTGGCGCGGTCCACCTCATGCACGCGGATGGCGACTTGTCCCAGGTGCGAGATTCCCAGGCTGGCAGTGGCGTTCATTGTTTTCTCCTCTCGATTATGTTAGCATAGCTAACGATACTTGTTAGCATAGCTAACAGTATCGACAGGATGAAGTCAAGCGAAAAATCTGCAAACCGGCTGGAAGTCGCCGACCGGCTGCATTCGACCGCGATTCATCTCCTCCGGCTCGTCCGGAAGCAGGATACCCAGTCCGGCATCGGTCCGGCTCAGTTATCGGCTTTGTCGGTCCTCGTCTTCGGCGGCCCAATGACTCTGGGGCAATTGGCTTCCGCTGAGCAAGTCAAGCCGCCGACCATGACGCGTATCGTCAACGGTCTCGAGCGCAGCCGCCTGGCCGAACGTGTCCCCGATCCCAAAGACGCGCGCCGGGTGCAGATTCGTGCCACGCGCAAGGGTGAGCGCTTGTTAATGGAAGGGCGGCGACGGAGAATCGAATACCTCGCTCGTCATCTCGATCAGCTTTCGCCCAAGGATCTCGCTCTGCTCAACGAGGCCGCGGAGGTTCTGCAATACGCGTTGCAGGATCGTCGAGAGTGAGGGGAGACCTTCTATTCCGCTGTGGCTCGGAACTTCGCGACGATGGCCGTGATGTCGTCATGCTGTTCTTGAAAGCTGAATCGCCGAACCTGGTCCACGATCGCGGTCAGTAGAGCCTGGCATGGCAGGTCCCGATGTTGCTGTAGTGATTCAATCAGGTATTGCTCGCCAAATTCCTCTCCTCGCTCGTTACTGGCTTCGGTGATGCCATCGGTGTAGAGCGCAAGCACATCCCCGGGAGAGAGCTTCTGCTCCCGCAATGAGCAATTCCACTCTCGAAACAGTCCCAGCAGCGTGCTGGTCGACTCAAGGCGCTCCACCTTGCCGTCGCTTCTTATCAAAAGGCCTGACAAATGCCCGCAATTGACGTAACGGAGCCGCTGCGTCGCGTCGTCGTACTCGGCAAACAAAAGCGACGCGTAGGCATTGTCGTCAGTGTTGTCATAGAACAGCCGGTTGACGGAACGCAGCAACGCTTCAGGCTGATCGAAAGCCAACGCCGACTGGCTCCGCAGGCTGGCCTGCAAATTCGCCATCAGCAGAGCAGCGGCGATCTCCTTGCCCGAAACATCGCCGATGATCAGCCCCAGCCGCTGCGGGCCCAGATTCAGGAAATCGAAATAATCCCCTCCGACTTGCCGCGCCTGTAGGCAGACCCCCGCGTACTCTACGGTTCTCAACTCGGGTCGAATTTGCGGAAACAATCGCGCCTGCACTTGCCGGGCTATTTCCAGCTCCTGAGCGATGCGGCGTTCGGCTTCGAGCTTCTCCGCGTGCGCCTGCCGGCGCAATTCCAGACTCTGCCTCACCTCATCGAACCCTTCCAGCCCGAACGCATTCCCGTCCGGATCCTCGAAACGCACATAGGTGCCGCCCCACCCCGGCGTCTCCGGAGCAGATAAGAAATGAACACCGCGTTCGCTCCATTCTTTGTACTTGGCGTGGACATCTTCAGTCATGAAAAGGACCCAGCGGTAGCCGCCGATCAGCTTGTATTCCGGCGCGTCGGGCTTGGGCTCAACCAGCGCAAGATTCGCGCTGCCGTCGGGAGGCGCCACTTCGATCCAGCGTTCGCCAGTGGGAAGGCGTTGTTCTGTGAGTAGTTCGAAGCCCAACTGTTGCAGGTAGAAGCGCTTACTCATTTCCAGATCGCGGACGAAAACCACGATGTCCTGGATGGAAAGGTAGGGCTCTTCGCGGCCCGGGCGAGGCACGGTCCGGTTCGCCCACGAGAGGAAGGCGTCACTGGCCATCGGCGGAATTATACTGTCATTGCGAGCGAAGTAGCGGCTTGCCCTCAGTAAGCCACTACGTAGTCGAAAAGATCCCTTGCTCGCCTACGCTGTCGTCGGCTCTCCGAGGAATTTCGGGATCTTTCGAGAGAATTCCCTGACGGGTCTCGGAAAAAGGCAGGACAACACGCGGTCGTTCGTCTCGGGAGGGAAGTGCGCGACGCGCACTTCCCCCTCTGCTCGGGATGATAGGTAGGAAGGCTCAGCTGGCGCCCCGGTTGCTGTCCTAATTTGCGTTTAGGACAAGACCGCGCCCCGCGCTTGATTGACTTGCCTGACCGCGCAACCTAACATTTCTCATCCCAGCGGGGCTGGGTTCTTTTTGTGATAGGCCAGACCATTTCGCACTACCGCGTTCTGCAAAAACTCGGCGGAGGCGGGATGGGTGTGGTTTACGAAGCGGAAGACCTCAAGCTGGGGCGCCATGTCGCACTCAAATTTCTTCCTGAAGAACTGGCCCGCGATCCGCACGCGCTGGAGCGCTTTCAGCGCGAAGCTCGCGCGGCCTCGGCGCTGAATCATCCCAATATTTGTACGATCCATGAAATCGGCGAGCAGGAAGGCCGGCCCTTTCTGGTCATGGAACTGCTGGAAGGGCACACCCTCAAACATCTTATTTCCAGTAAGCCGCTACCCGTGGAGCAGATTCTCGACTACGGCATCCAGATCACCGATGCTCTCGATGCCGCCCACGGCAAAGGAATCATTCACCGCGACATCAAACCGGGCAACATCTTCGTCACCCAACGGGAACAAGCCAAGATTCTCGACTTCGGGCTGGCCAAAGCGCTCGCGGAACCTTCGCCGCGCGAAGCTGGAAATCCCTCCACACCTACGCTAACGGAAGAGGACCATCTCACCAGTCCAGGCAGCGCGCTGGGCACGGTCGCCTACATGTCTCCCGAGCAGATACGGGGAAAAGATCTCGATGCCCGCACCGATCTTTTTTCCTTCGGTATCGTGCTCTATGAAATGGCGACTGGCAAGTTGCCTTTTCGCGGCGACACCTCGGGAGTGATCTTCGACAGCATTCTGAACCGCGCCCCCGCGCCTGCCCTGCGCATCAATCCGGAAATTCCGCCTGAGCTCGAGCGCATCCTTAACAAGTCACTGGAAAAAGACCGCGACATCCGCTACCAGCACGCCTCCGACCTGCGCGCCGATCTGAAAGCGCTCAAGCGCGACACCGACTCGGGCAAAATAACGTCCGGCGTTGTTCCCATCCCAGGTCCCGCACAGCGCTCACGCAGGCCTCTGGTGGCGATTGGCATTGCAGCTGTGCTCGTCGTTGTCCTTGTCCTCGCGGCCGGCTCGTGGTGGCTGCGTTCCCCCGCCGCCGCGCCCAGAATCCTCAACGTTACCCAGATCACGCATGACGGCCTCCTCAAGTATGGCCCGTTGCTGACCGACAACTCGCGCATTTACTTCTGCGAACTTTCCGGCGCACGGTTCGTGCTGGCCCAGGTCTCAGCCCAGGGCGGTGATGTGGCCGTCATCCCGACGCCGTTCACCAACACTCAGGCCTATGACATCTCCCCGGACGGTTCGCAATTGCTGGGAATCTCGTTTTCCGCTACGGAGCCAGAAGATCCGCTGTGGATGATCCCTCTTCCCACGGGTTCGCCGCGCCGCGTGGGCAACCTGCTGGCCCATCATGCCACCTGGTCGCGCGACGGCCGCGAGCTGCTTTACGCCAATGGCGCTGATCTCTACTCCGCCAAGCCCGATGGCAGCGACTCTCGCAAGCTGCTTACCGTGGCCGGCACTCCATTAGCGGCTGGAATCTCTCCCGATGGCGCGAGGCTCCGCTTCACCGTTCGGGATGCGGCCAACAATCTGACTTTGTGGGAGGCCCAAGCGGATGGAAGCGGGGCCCACCGATTGTTTCCCGGCTGGACTACTTCTCCGGTCGAGGCTTACGGCAGATGGACGCAGGATGGCGCGTACTATTTGTTCGGTCGCAGCGATGACAACGGCGAGAATATTTGGGCGCTGCCTGAGCACCGGGGCTGGTTTCACAAGACTTCTTCCCATCCGATAAAACTCACAACCGGCCCCCTTAACTTCGTGGAAGCCTCATCCGACAAGAACAGCAAGAGAATCTTCACTATCGGATGGCAGGCGCGGGGCGAGGCCGTGCGGTATGACGCCCGCTCCGAACAATTTCTTCCCTTTCTTTCCGGACTGTCCGCGGAAGAAATTGATTTTTCTCCCGACGGCCAGTGGATCACCTATGCCGACATCCCCGACGCTATCCTCTGGCGCAGTCGCGTGGATGGCAGCGAGCGCCTGCAACTGACCTATCCTCCTATGCGAGCCACACTTCCCCGCTGGTCGCCAGATGGAAAACGAATTGTGTTTTCCGCTCACCAGCCCGGCAAGCCCTGGGGACTTGCTCTTGTGTCTGCAACGTCTGGAGGAGTTCAGGAATTGCTGACCGAAAGCCGTGGCCTGTCTGATCCCACCTGGTCGTCGGACGGCCGGCAGATCGCATTCAGCGGCGATAGTTCCGAAGATCTCGGGATCAGGGTTCTGAATGTGGAGACACACCAGACCACCACCGTTCCCGGCTCCAAGGGCACGTTCAGCCCGCGCTGGTCGCCGGACGGAAACTACCTGGCCGCTCTCACTGGCGATTCTCAGAAACTTATGCTGTTCGACTTTAGAACCCAGACATGGGCCACCTGGGTGGACGAAGGGCGCGGCATCGGTTTTCCCAATTGGTCCCGCGACAGCCAGTATCTCTATTTCGATTGGACGTTTGGCAGCGAACCATCTTACCGCCGAGTCAAGTTGGGCGAACACAAATCCGAGGAAGTTGTGAGCTTGAAGGGCCTCCGCCGCTACTTCAACGCGATCGGGTCCTGGGCCGGAATTACACCCGACGGCGCGCCGCTGTTTATTCGCGACACCAGCACACAGGAAATCTACGCTCTCGAAATGGAGTGGCCGTAAGTGGTTACGTTTCGATCCCCACGTAACAAATGCGGCCGACAAGGTAGTCAGAAGCGGTTTTGCCTTCTTCCATCGCCATCACTTCCACAGGATAAGCCTGGTTGTGCGGACGCAGTACGAGATGATTACCCGCCACTTCCACGTATTTCACCTTGCATTGCCCATTTCGGGTCACGGCGTACATGTTCGACTCGCCCTTGCGATAAGGCTTCAGCGAGTTGTAATGGCGATCGATTAGCACCGTGGCTCCGGGCAAGAGCCGGGGATACATGCTCATGCCTTCACGTCCGTCGACCCGAATCAGAACAAAACGTTCCCAACTGTCGCGCTCGCCTTCCATTTCGGGACGCAGCTTCCGCAGAAAACTTTTCTTGAACTTCAGCATGTCTTTCACTTGCATGTTCATGATCATGGGCCGGGTAGCGGCGACCGCGCCCTCGATGAGCAGAACATTTTCGAAGTCGTCGCTGCTCGGCGGTGCGATGCTGGCACGTTTGTTTACCTCTTTGGGATCAAGCAGGTCCAAAACGGAAAGCCGCTGCACGTTCAGCACTTTATCCATCCCCTCGATGCTCAGCCCGCGCTTGCGATTGAGAAAATTCGAGATGTGGGCCTGCTTGAAACCGGTCTCTTTGGCCAGGCGCAAGCCGGTGAGATCGCCTTCTTCGATGCGCTCCCACAAAGTTTTCCGGAGATTTTCCTGCAGCACCTTGAATTTCATGCCGGAAGTATACCACGCCGTTATAGCGGCCGGCTATTTGTTCTGAAATCCGAACATCTACAAGAATACCTCTTGACTTGCTAAATCAGCAGCTATACGATGAGCGCCTTATATAGCTCCGATGTGAGGGGCAAATTCATCTCGCAGGTCTAGTCAATGGCAAGCCAGGAACAATCCGGAAATGAGGAAACCAATTTCGTGGAATTCCGCCGCAGGGTGCGTTGCGCGGAAGTGCTCTCCGCGGCCATGGAGCGGCTGCTCTCGCAGCTCCGTTTTACCGGCCGGGTGAGCGTAGTGGTGCAGAACGGACGGGTGCTGAAGTCGGGCTACGAGGAGGGATACTTCCGCCAGCCCGCGTCCATGTAGCGGGCCTTGCGCCGCCGGTTGCGCGGGCGGCAGGTGCGAGAGGTTTATAACTTCATAACTTAAACAGGTCATCGTAAGAGAAACGAGCCCTGTGACCGAGTCATCGGCACAGGGCTTTTTATTTTGGCCATCAGTCATCAGCCGTCAGGAAAAATCGCGATGCGCAAGTGGGACAAGTTGTTGATTGCGTCTTAGCTGGAGGCTGACGGCTGGGTCTGGAGAACCCATGAAAATCGAAGATCACGAACTCATACAACTCGAATTGAAGTATTGCGAACGTTGCGGAGGCCTTTGGCTCCGCCTGCAAGGCATAAGCGAGGTCTATTGCGCCTCTTGCCGTCCTCACGTGCAGGACCTTCCGGCCCCGCGCAGAATCGCCACCCGGCCTCGCCTGCCGGGCTCTCACCGTCTCAGCCTCAATGCTCAGGAGCGCGGATGGATTCTGATTCAGGGAGGTAACGCATGACACCTGGCCTTCCCGATCCTGAAGTTGCTGCCGCAGTTACCGAGTCGTCCCAGCCGCAAGGCATGGCTGTGGAGCAGACCGATCCAGCTTATGGCGACATCACATCCGGTCAAAACCCCGATTTGTGGTTATATCGCGACCGTACCGTGTCGTTGTTGCGCCGTTATTTTCGCGTTTCGATCGAAGTCGGGCGTTTGCCTTCCCTTCTCGGCCGCGAGCTTTTTCGCACCAAGGCCTCGGCGTATCGCGTGACGACGTTCGAAGATGCCGTCATCTTCGTCCACGACATTGAGCGAATTCTCGATCAGCTCGATGACTTCGAGCGCAGCCTGATCGGGAAAATCGTTCTCCAGGACTACACGCACGATGAAGCCGCGGTGCAGCTAGGCTGCTGGCGCCGCACCATCGGCCGCCGCTACACCGAAGCGATCGACCGGCTGAGCGAAATGTTCCTGGAAAGCGGTTTGCTGAATCGCCTGGCCGGGCACAGTCTCGAAGCTCCGGAAATCTTGTCAAGAGGGTAAAATGACCGAATTTTTCGTAAGTCATTCACAACACGGCAAAAATAATTTTCAAAACCATGTCCCATTTTCCCCCTGTAATTTGCTATTCTGAATTTAGAGAGTGAGAAAAACCTCAGAGAGCGCGTCCTTGCGGCGCGCTTTTTCTTTTTGTGCCGGAATTTCTCCCTCGCGAGTTCAGGGATGAAGAAATCAAGCGGCAGAGCAGGAACAAAATCTTCGAAACGGCCCGCAGCACAAGGAAAATCGCGCAAGCCGGTGGATTTGGCCGCACTTCGCGAGCGAATCGCGAACTTGGTCGGCAGCGAGGCCGGGACCATGGTGGAATCGACGATCGAAGAAGTGCACAAAGGCCATTTTGCCGCCATGAGGTATCTGTTCGAGATGATTGGCTTGTATCCGGCCGAGGCGGGTCAAGAAGAGCCGGACGAGAGTTCTCTGGCCAAAATACTGCTGCGCCGTTTGAATTCGCCGGATCCGGAGTTGGCGAACGACGTTCGGCAAAACGAAGTTACAAAAGAAACCGATCCGCCCGCTCCGGGAAAAGAAGGGGATGCCGTAGAATGAAAGCCAGTCGCTCGTTAGCAAGCCACGCTTTCGCCAAACGGCGGCTGGTCCGGAGCAGTTATTTTCGGGCGGTGCGGTGGCAGGCTCAACTGCCTGACGGTGCTCTCGCAATGGACTTGACCTGGATAACAGGCCGCATCGCGGTCGGAGGCGGCATCTGGAATGCGGATAACATGGCGGCGGTGGCGCGGGCGGGCGTGACTCATATTCTCGACATGCAGGTCGAGTTTGATGACACGCAACTGGCTGTGCCCTGCAACATCGTGGTGCTGTGGAACCCCGTAGATGATGATTTTCAGCCCAAGCCGCCGGAAGTTTTTCAGCGCGGCGTGGATTTTGCCCTGGATGCGCTGGACCAGGACGGGACGAAACTGTTTGTCCACTGCGCCGCGGGCGTGCATCGCGCGCCCATGATGGCGCTGGCGCTGTTGTGCTCTTTGAGCTGGTCGCTCGAAGAAGCACAAAGGTTGATCGAGGCCAAACGCCCGGTGGTGGACTTTGCCGACGTCTACGTGGAAAGCGTGAAACGATTTCTTGCGCAAAAGCCGGAAGCAGGAATTCGCACTTCCGCCGCGGGACGCAGACTAGCACACTGACATTTGGGTTTTGCCCTGTGTTCCTCTTGTCGCCGGAGTAACTTCTTCTGAGACGGACGTGTGATTTATCAGTTTTCAGTTCTTGGTTCCCGGTTCTCAGTTTGGTTTGAGTGGTGAAGAGCAGGGGAGGAGATATGTTTGAAACGCGCCGCCCGCAGAGGCGGCTTTTTTTCTTGCTGCTCGGTCTGTTGATGACGGCGGCCGTTGCGCAGGCGCAAAGTCCGCCAACGACGACCATCAATGACATCGTCTATCGCGCCGATGGAACGCCAGCGGGCGGAGAGCTGCTGATTTTCTGGCCGGCGTTTACTACCGCAAATGGCCAGGCGGTTGCGGCGGGAAACACTACGGTGACGCTCGGAGCAGGCGGGGCTTTGTCTGTGGCGCTGGTTCCCAACGTCAACGCTACCCCGGCGAATACTGTTTACCGCGTGATTTACCAGCTCGACGACAACACCAGTAAGACTGAGTATTGGATTGTTCCGACCACTTCTCCGACCACGATCGCCACGGTGCGCACGACGTTAGGCTCGGAAGTTTCCGCGGAGCCACCCGCCACCCAGCAGTACGTAAACGCCGCACTCGCCAGCAAAGCCAACGACAACGCCGTGGTCCACTTGAGCGGAGCGGAGACGATCACGGGCGCGAAGCAGTTTTCCGTCTCGCCCACATTGCCGGCTCCAACCACGTCTTCCGCCGCAGCTACGAAGAGCTATGTGGATTCAGCTGTGACCAATGCCGGCAGCGCTTCGTATGTGAGCATTGCTGGCGGGACCATGACCGGGCCGCTGCAACTTCCCGGCGATCCTGCTTCGCCCAGCCAGGCAGCTGACAAACACTACGTTGACACTGGGCTGGCGACGAAAGCGGACCTGGTCGGCGGCGTCGTGCCCACGGCGGAACTGGGCAGCGGCACGGCCAACAACGGGGTTTGCCTGCACGGAGATAACACCTGGGGCGGATGTGGCAGCAGCAGCAACGCGGTTTCCATCCAGGGTATTCCGGTAGATACGACGACGCCAACCGACAACCAAGTCATCACCTATGTTGCGTCATTGGGAAAGTATGAACCTTTAGCGGGCGGAGGTGTGACAGCGGGAATGCAGGCGGTGAAATACGCGACGGATTTCAACTGGTCGCAAACTCCTTCAGCGGATTTGACCACGGCGGGAGCGAAGACGGTGAGCCTGGCCGGGTGTCCCGCGGGAGTGACGGGCTCGGAGCCCCAATATTATGTCTACATTGCGGGCACGGGCACCCCGGAGGCAGTCATGGTCACCGGCGGAACGTGCGCGGGAAACGGGCAGCCGGGAACGCTGCAGTTCACGACCGCAAATACGCACGCAGCGGGATACGCGGTGGGCAGCGCTTCCGGAGGATTGCAGGAAGCATTAATCGCCAGCCGCTTTACGCCGACCAATCCAAGCGGGACGCCGCAATCCGGCAAGGTGATTGTTTCGCCCGGCGAATTCAAGGCTTATGCCCGAGTCTCGATTCGCTCCTCCAACATCACGGTCGATTTCTCCGGAGCGATTGTCGAGTGCTGGATGAATGACACTTGCCTTTATGTCGGCGATCCTTCCAATGCGAATTTGTTTTCCGACACCACCTTGATCGGACCGCGCGGGCGGCCAACCATCGCCAACGGGCAGTTTCCTTTCATCGAAGTAAACGCGCAGAAGACAAGAATTTTTAACGTATCAACGCGGATCGCGCTGAACAATGGAACTTTCAGCAGTTACGTGCAGGTGGATGGCGACCAGGCATTTCTGCTGGATGGACTGGACACCACGCTGGGCGGAGTGAACGGTAATTACGGGGTGCAATGCAACGCGACGATTTGCAATCCGGTGGTGTATGCGCCGGGGCCGTTCGCCGCCAACCCAGCCGTGGGCTGGCTGAAGAACCTCAACATTTCCATGCAATGCGCGGGCAACGGCGTGGACTGGCAGAGCGGCAACACGCTGCACATTTCTGACAGCGTGATCCAGGGCTTTGCGCAATATGGAGTGCGGACGGGGACGGCACGCGGTGGTTTTGGCGGAGCGGAACTGGAGAACCTGTATCAGGAGATCGGGAACTGTGCGAACCCGGCAGGGCAGATTGGGCAGGCGGGCGTGATCGCGCAAGGTTCCACGGTGAAGATCGACAGCGGAGAAGCTCCGGCAGGGGCGATGCCGCAGTTCGCCAACACGGGCAGCACGAGCTACCACTACTACGTGGTTGCCCACAACACGACGCTGGGGCCTTCGAACCCGCTCTACGCGGGGACCGCGCTCAGCAATGGGTCCGGGAACATTACCGTCACCACGCCGGATATAGCCGGCGCCAACACCTTTGACTTGCTGCGAGTGACGCCTCCGGCGAGCGGTCCAGAACAAGCGCCATACGGGACGGGCAACTACGCAGTGGTGACCGGAGTGAGCCGCAGTTCGGCTTGCCTAAATGGCGTTTGCACTTTTACTGACGCTCAAAGTGCTCTCCAGTCTTACACGGTGGCCAATCCGAATTACTTTCCTTTGCTAACTTTCTGGCCGGGAAGCCTGGTGCTGGGAACGAACCAGGATGCCAATAGTCCAATCTACGCGGCGCGGGCGTGGGTGCAAAGCGCGCCTTCCGCGATTGTCGCGGTACAGGGCAATGCCGCGCCGGCGGTGATTTCGACGAACTGCGATGCCCTGGCAGTATGGACGCCAGTGTGGCTAAGTTGCTATTCCAGCATGTCTCCGGGAGCTTTCTACAATCAGGGCGCGTTCCTGATGAGCGTGAAGCCGAATGCGGATGGGAACACGTTGTTAAACCTGAAGGGACGCATGAACTTCACCACACTGGGGACGGCGCCCGGGCACATCATTACGCTTTCCGATTCCAACCTTCAGAAAACAATTGCAACTGCGAACAACCGCCCGACGAACGATGCCAACGACGCTTTTATCGGTTATGACCAGGGCGACGGAAACCCCGCACATATCGGCGTCAGCATGGGCGCGCCGGTCTCGTTGAGCAATTATGTTGGAAATGTGGGCGACGGACTGAACTGGCTGGAGCGCCTGACTTCGAGCCTGAAAGAATTCAAAACCAATGTGCAGATGGACAACTCACTGACCGTAGCGGGAACGATTCAAGCCAATTCCTTTGTTTCCACGGGATCGGGCGGGTGGAGCGTTGTTGGAAATTTTGCGGCGTTGAGTCCGGCGGCGGCGGGAAAGTCGGAGATTGGGTTTGGCACGAACGGAAAGCTGCAGGTTTCGGAAAATGGCGGAGCGGTCGTGGAGGTCGCCAAGCTCGATGTAAATGGAAATTTCGCGGCGAACGCGGTAACGGCTTCTGCCCTGGCGGCATCGCCTACGCAATGCTCCGGGAGCTTTGCCACGGGAATTCAGGCAAATGGCAATGCCAATTGCAGCACGGCGGATGTAATTGAACTGGCGGAAACGACCGCACCGGCGGGGATCGCCAATTACGGAATCTTCTGGTTTGACCAGGCCTGCCATTGCCCGAAGGTGATCGACAACAACGGGCAAGCGGTGCAACTGGGCTTGACGAACGTCTTCAACAGCGATGCGCTGGGGACAAATGTCGCGAATGTGATCGAAGAGAGAAATGGCACGAATCCCCAGGCGCTGCGCGTATTCAACAGCTACACCAGCTCAAGCGCGTGGGATTTTTTCAGCATGGATTACGACAGCACGAACGCTCGATATCGAATCTGGTCAAACGACGCGAGTTCGGGGGCGCCGGGAATTGAGTTTCAGATCCAGGGAACGGTGCCATGGTACATCAGCTCGAACCTGAACCTGCTGACGGGAACAGACAACCTGCGGGACGTGGGCGCGGACACGCTGGGCATCCGGAATCTGTTTTTTGGATCTTTTCTTGATGGAGAAACCGGCGGAGCGCTCGTTACTGAGATGGCAAACGCCAGCACAACGGGAACGACCTTGAATGCGCTGGCCAAGCTGACCGGCGCGCCTTCGACGGCGGTGATCGCAGCAACGACGGACACGGGCGGCGTGCTGGGCGTGGTCAACACAAATTCCGGAACAACCTGCGCGGCGGGGACAACCGGGAAAGCTTGCATCGTGACCCATGGACCTGGGACATGCAAGTTTGACAACGCGGTGACGGCGGGCGATTACGTGCAGATCAGCTCGACCACGGCAGGGGATTGCCACGATGCGGGCGTGACGTATCCGACCAGCGGGCAGGTGCTGGGGCGGGTGCTGGTGACGAATGCGAGCCCGGGCACGTACACGGCTTATTTCTACGGATCGGAGGCGCAAGCCGCCTTGAGTTCAGCGGCGGCGGCGGCGACTTATGCTCCGCTGGCTTCCCCGGCACTTACCGGAACACCGACTGCGCCGACGCCATCAGCGGGGGACAATTCTACAAAGATCGCGACGACGGCGTTCGTGACGAGCACGTGCCTGTGGACGACCTTTCCGACGACGGGCGGGACGGGCAACACGCTTTCCAGTTCCACGAACAAGGCCACACTGTGGAAAGTGTGGCTACCGGCGCCATGCAGCACAAGCGCGGTAACGTATGACATCGGCACGGCGGATACGGCTGGGGCCAGCTACGATCTGGGGCTGTACAACGCGAGTGGGACGCTGATTGTGCATACGGGATCAACGGCAGCAAGCACATTTGCGCCGAGCACTGGAGTGAAGGACGCAAACTGGGGGCCGAGCCAGGTGCTGCCGGCGGGCATCTATTACATCGCGTTGACGTGCAGCGCAACCTCAGGATGCGCCACGCTGGCCGGGTCGAGCAGCAACGCGATTGCGCGCGAGACGAACACAACGGTGAGCGTGAGTTCAGGCGGGACATTGTCAACGCCGATAATACCGCCAGCGGATGTCTCTGCGGGCGGAGCGCAGATTCCGGCGCTGATTGTCCGGTAGACAATTCCAGAATAAGAAAACCACAGAGGACACAGAGGGCACAGAGGGCACAGAGGAAAACAATTCCTCGACGGGGCTCCATGCGGAGAAGTATGCAAATTGCGATGACAAAGCGAGTGGGGATGGCGTTGCTGCTGATAACAGCGATGGCGTCGGCGACGACATATTACGTCGATCCGCAGGGAAGCAACGCGAACGACGGGCTTTCTCCGCAGACCGCGTGGCGCACGTTGTTGAAAGTGGGCATTTCGACATTTCAACCGGGCGATCAGATTCTGTTCAAGCGGGATGGAGTGTGGAACGAATGGTTGACGCCGCCTTCGAGCGGGGCCGCGGGAAATGTCATCAAGTTCGACGCATATGGAAATGGACGCCCGCCGGAGTTCACGGGATATTACGCGACGACCGCGGCGCAATGGGCCAACGCTTCCGGAAATATCTGGCAGATCACTCTGAACGCGACGCAGCCGATCTCGCAACTGAAGTTTGTTCAGTTCGGAACGATCTGGGGAAATTCACAGAGCGCGCAAAGCGCTCTGGCACACGACCGCGACTGGTACTACGACCCGGTGGCGCAGAACTTGTATGTCTGGTCGTCAAATGGAAATCCGGTTACATATTACGGATCGGTGACGCCGATCATCCTGAGCGGGCAATCGCTTATTGATTTGAACGCTGTGAGTTATATAGAAGTCCGCTGGAGCGACACCGGTTGGGGGCCAGGCAACGACCGCAATCTGGTGGGCCGGTTCAACACGCAAAATCTCACGCTGCCGCGTGTGGCGCGAGTGCAGAACTATTATCTCAGGCAATACGACGCGTCCTCGCCGCCAAAGTATTCACGGTATACGACCGCATTGCATATCGACTCTCCGCTGACATGAGCAACTTTGAGGACAATTTCCCGGGCATGGCAACATCCAGGGGCACAAGCCGGCAGCCGCTCGTGGTGCGGGTGACCGATCATGATTTTCAGAACGAAGTATTGGAAAAGCTCGGGCGCCTCGAAACCAAGATGGACATGCTGATGGGAACGGCGCAGCCGGGGCGCATGAAGCTCGCGGAAGATCGAATCATGGCTCTGGAGCGCAACGACGTGAGGAGAAGCGTATATGACAGGCTTGTCAACGCGGTAATCGCGGTTGCGATCAGCCTAGCGATCGCGCTGCATGACCAGTGGTGGAAATAGTTCCATCCACGTCTCAAGAAACCAGATCCCAGTTTCTGGTGCGCAGTTCTTAGTAAATTCCAAAACAACCACAAGGAGTAAAGCAAATGGACTTCCTCTCTAAATTGCTTCAAGGGCTCGCATTCGTTCCGGCCATTGTTACTGGGATCGAAAAATTGTTTGCCAGCCGGTCCGGAACGGACAAAAAAGAGGCGGCGCTTTCTTTCGTCGAGGCCGCGTTGCAACTGACAGATGCAGTCGTGAACCGGCAGATCGTCGATGAAGCAAAATTCAAAGACGGCCTGAGCCACGTGATCGATGGCACCGTGGAGTGTTTAAACGCCTCGATCTGGGCGCCCAAAACCGGACCGGCCAGCTAGCCGACCTCTTCGTTCCAGTTTTCCAGCGTCTTTTTCACGAGAGCCATGAATTGATCAGCGACGGCGCCATCCACCAGACGATGATCGTAACCAAGAGTTAAATGCACGACCGACCGGATGGCGATGGAGTCATTGCCGTCGGCGTCGGTGACAACCAGTGGCTGCTTTGTGATTCCGCCGACGCCCATAATTGCCGCGTTGGGCTGGTTGATAATCGGCAGGCCGAAGACCGCGCCGAACTGGCCAGGATTGGTGACAGTGAAAGTGGAGCCTTCAACTTCTTCGGGTTTGAGTTTCTTATTGCGCGCGCGTTCCCCAAGATCGGTGATGCCGCGCTGCAAACCCAGGAAATTCAGTTCGTCGGCGTTCTTGAGAACCGGCACAATCAGCCCCCAGTCGAGCGCGACCGCGATGCCTACATTCACATGCCGGTGATAACGGATGCTTTCGCCTTCCACGGAGGCGTTCACGATAGGAAACTGCTGCAGCGCGATGAGAGCGGCGCGGACGAAGAATGGCATAAATGTCAGGCGAAGGCTATTGCGCTGCTCGAACGAACCTTTCATTTTGTTGCGCAGAACAACAATGCGCGTCATATCCACCTCGAACATGCAGTGAACGTGAGCGCTGGTACGGCGCGATTCGATCATGCGTTGCGCGATGATCTTGCGCATCTGGGTCATGGGAACCAGATCGCCCGGGATGGCCGCAGGAGTAGCCGGCTTGGCAGAAGGAGCGGGACTTGGCGCACTTGCGGCCGCCGGCGCCTGCCGGCTGCCGTCGATGAAATCGAGAATATCCCGCTTGGTGATGCGGCCACCGAGCCCCGTGCCGGTGACCTGAGAAAGATTCACATTGTGCTCCCGGGCGATCTTACGCACCAGCGGTGAGGAGCGGGCATGGTCGTCTTCTTCGCGCGAAGTTTCGACAGCCTGCGGCACCGGAGTGGACCGAGCTGGAGGAGCTTTGACGGCTTCCTGTTTTGCAGGCGTAGCAGCGGTCGCGGGTTTGGCAGATTTCGCAGGAGCGGCAGATTCGCCATCGGTCGCGATGGTGCCGACAACAGTGTTCACCTGCACGGTCGTGCCTTCGGCGACTTTAATATCCTGAAGAATTCCCGCCGCGGGCGAAGGGATTTCCGCATCCACTTTATCGGTGGAAATCTCGAACAGCGGCTCATCGCGCTGAACTTTGTCACCCGGTTTCTTCAACCACTTGGTGATGGTGCCCTCGACGATGGACTCACCCATCTGGGGCATAACGATCTCAGTCGGCATAACTTCCTTCCGCGCAGGCCGCAAAGAAGGCCGGCAATCACATTATATATAGGCTTTGCCCGGACTCTGTTCGGCTCCCTATTTGTGGTGCTCGTGTTCCTCTGGTTCGCCCGCAGAGGCCGGCGGAGCAGCAGCGCTAAAGGCCTTCTTCCAATAATCCTGCACGGCGGGCGGGAGTTTCTCAATGCGCGAAAGGAAGGCCGTGACCTTCCACATATCCTGTTCACTGAGCGTTTTGCCCCAGGCGGGCATGCCGGTATAGCGGACGCCGGTGCGGATGCAGTAGAAGATGTGCCACTCCGGATCGTCGAGCGGATGGAGGATCAGGTTCGGCGCGGAGGGATAGAACGATTTGCCGAAATCATTGGGCTTGCCGTCGAGCGTGCCGTGGCAACCCGCGCAGTTCATGGTGAAGATTTTCATGCCGTCGATGAGGTTCTCGTCGGTGGGCGGTAGCGGGTTATTTACGCGCGGTGCGCGACGTTCCATGGAGGCATCAAGAGCCGTGTTGGCGAAATGTCGCTCCCAACGGGGCGGCGTACTGTCGGCATTGGTAGGCACAAAGCCCAGCGTGGCCAGCGCCAGTCCACCAACTATGAGAACAGCTAGGGTGAGAATAACTCCGAAGATGAATGAGCGCATGAATCCTCCTGAAAGGCGATTGGCTCCTACAAGATGCCAGCGCGGTCAGGGATTGTCCAGTGGCGCGGTGGCGCGGAGGATGGCAAGCGCATCGGACGCCTCGGATTCACGCACCTGCAGCTTGATTCCGCCCAGCAGGTGCGAATGCCAGCCCGCTATCCGCAGCATGTTTTCATCCTGAGCGAAACATTCAATGCCGGCGGATTCCAGGCGGGCACGGGCGAGTAGAAATTCGAGTTCGCTGTGGAAGGCTGCGATAGTGACGAGGCAGTCGAGGTCCGACATCATGATTTGGCCCTTAGGCACTTCAATAAGACTTCAGCCTTCGCGCTTCGCGCACAACGTCACTCACCTTCGGCAAGAAATATTCTTCCTGCGGCGGAGAAAACGGCACGGGCGTGTCGAGCGCGGTGATGCGAACGATCGGGCCGTCAAGATCGTCGAAGGCTTCTTCGTTGATGATGGCGCTGATTTCGCCAGCGAGGCCTCCGGTGCGCGAATGCTCGTGCAGAACGATGACCTTGTTCGTCTTCCGAACGGTCTGAACAATGGCTTCGCGATCGAGAGGCGAGACAGTGCGGAGATCGAGGACCTCGAGATTGATCCCTTCTTTGCCGAGAATTTCCGCAGCCTCCAAAGCCACGTGCACCATGGCCGCATAAGTAATGATGCTGAGATCGCGGCCTTCGCGGGCGATGCGGGCCTTGCCGAGCGGCACGATGTAATCTTCTTCCGGCACGTCTTCTTTAATGCGGCGATAGAGATATTTGTGCTCGAAAAAGATCACAGGGTTGTTGTCGCGGATCGAGGCTTTGATCAGGCCTTTGGCGTCGTAAGGCGTCGCCGGGCAAACGACCTTGAGGCCGGGAGCGTGCACGAACCACATCTCCGGATTTTGTGAATGAAATGGGCCACCGTGGACGTTACCGCCGCTGGGTCCGCGAATCACCAGCGGCGCGGGCGCGCCCCAGCGATAGTGGGCCTTCGCGACCATATTGACGATCTCGTTGAAGGCGCAGCCGATGAAGTCCATGAACTGAAATTCGGCGACGGGACGCATGCCGGTGAGCGAAGCGCCGAAAGCCGCGCCGACAATGGCAGATTCCGCGATCGGGGTGTCGATCACACGCTCGGGACCGAAGCGATCGATGAAGCCATCGGTGACTTTGAACGCGCCCCCGTAAATACCGATGTCTTCGCCGATGCAAAAGACGGTGGGGTCGCGCTCCATTTCTTCTGAGATTCCCTGGCGAATGGCTTCGAGGTAGGTGAGAAGAGGCATGCCAGAGCTCGATTATACGGCGAAAACAAAGTGTCTCGACGGCTCTGGTAATTCGCATCGCAAATCACAGCCTCCGCCCGCATTGACAAGGCAGAGATACTTAACCGGTAAAACTTTGGTCCATGACGAACGTCACCTGGAACCTGTGCGGGCTCCGAACTATTTCACTGTTACGCGCACGGGGAACGAAGCCGAAGGCCCCTCGTCGCTGCTTCCCGCATAGTACGCGACGATGTTGTTTGCTCCCGGCGCCAGTTGCGCAGCATGCACCTCGAAAACCCCTGTTGATTTCGGTCCAGAGGCCGGCGCCAGGAACGCTTCCCCGAGCAGCGTGCCACCGATGCCGCCAAGATAGAATTGCACTCTCCCCTCTG
>Ga0335076_10000555_pt1 | contig 34891 bp, 26 predicted proteins | sample Lox_Sample_25_FD_206717 | JGI IMG/M metagenome (GOLD analysis project Ga0335076, IMG submission 206717) | Soil microbial communities from Loxahatchee National Wildlife Refuge, Florida, United States - Lox_Sample_2.5 | ecosystem: Environmental > Terrestrial > Soil > Wetlands | place: USA...
TGCTGAAGCGCTGCGCCACCCAAATTCCGTATTCGCTCCTTTCCGCCCTGAATTTGCGATCCACGGCTCCTTCGCTGCGCTCAGGATGACAAAAGAGTGAAGGCGCTTCGAACGCAGCGCTGAAGCGCTGCGCCACCCAAATTCCCTATCCGCTCCTTTCCACTCTAAATTTGCGATCCGCAGCTCCTTCGCTGCGCTCAGGATGACAAAAGAGTGAAGGCGCTTCGAACGCAGCGCTGAAGCGCTGCGCCACCCAAATTCCTTATCCCCTCCTTTCCACCGTAAGTTTGCGATGCATAGCTCCTTCGCTGCGCTCAGGATGACAAACCATAGGCAGTGGAGAATTTGGCCGCTGCTGCGAAAACCTGTAGAGTAGCGGACGCGATGTCTCCGAACCTTGATCACGAAAAAGAATTAGCCGCGCGGGCCAGCCTGCGCTTTCTGCAGGATGGGCAGATCGTCGGGCTGGGCACGGGATCGACGGCAGCGTATTTTGTGCGCTTTCTGGGGGAAAAAGTTCAGCAAGGATTGAAGATCAAAGGCATTCCGACGGCGGTACGGACGCGGGAGTTGGCGGCCAGTTTGGGGATTCCGCTCACTACGCTCGATGAATATCAGCAGATCGATGTGACGATTGACGGCGCGGATGAATTTGATCCGAAGCTGCGGCTGATCAAGGGCGGGGGCGGGGCGCTGCTGAGAGAAAAAGTGGTGGCGTCGGCGTCGAAGAAGCTGGTGATTATTGCCGATTCGAGCAAGCAGGTTGCGACGCTGGGACGATTTCCGCTGCCGGTGGAAGTGGTGCGATTTGCCCAGGCGCTGGTGACGAAAAAAATTCAGGCGCTGGGCGCGACGGTGAAGTTGCGGCAAGGGGCGGACGGTAAGCCGTTTGTGACGGACGAGGGGCATCATCTTCTGGATTGCAGTTTTGGAGAAATTGACGATCCGCCGGCGCTGGCGCGGGTGTTGAGCGATATGCCGGGCGTAATGGAGCATGGGCTGTTCATTGGGATGGCGTCGGAAGCGCTAGTCGGAAAAGGGGATGAGGTAGTGGAAGTGAGGGCTGCGTAGGGGCGGACGTCTCGTCCGCCCAGTTATCCCCCGGACGAGGACGTCCGGGGCTACGTGGTTCTTTTTGAAATGCATAGGTCCTTCGCTGCGCTCAGGATGACAAAGAGTGAGGCGCTTTGAACGCAGCGCTGAAGCGCTGCGCCACCCAAATTCTTTATCCGCTTCCTCTCTGCGGTAAATTTGAAATTCATAGGTACTTCGCTGCGCTCAGGATGGCAAAGAGTGAGGCGCTTCGAAGGCAGCGCTGAAGCGCTGCGCCACCCGAATTCTTTGTCCGCCATCCTTTCCGGGATGGATTTGAAATGCATAGGTTCTTCGTCGGAAGCCGTTCGCGAGCGAACGGCTTCACTTCCTCAGGATGCAAGCTGCGGAGATTTATTCCCCGGGCGAGGACGTCCGGGGCTCCGTGAGTTATGCCGTGCCCCAGATTTCGCCGAAGGCGCGGTAGAAATTCCTGCCCAGAACTTTCTCGATCACATCGGACGAATAGCCCTGCTTGCTTAATCCGGTGGCGATGATTTCCAGACGGTCGGTGCGGTTCAAGTCAGGAGAATAGGGCGGGCGGTCTTCTTCGGGGGCGGCTATGCCGGCTTTCTTGCGGCTGGCCATTTGCTCGGCGAAAGCTTTGCGAGTTTCGGGCGTGTCGGGGAAGGTGTCAAGTACGCCATCGGTGCCGATGCCAACGTGATCGGCGCCGCAGACTTTCAGCGCGTGATCGAGATGCTGAAGCACGTGCTCACGCGCGGGCGAGATCGGGCTGGCCACGAGATAGGGCATGAAGTAAATTCCGACGACGCCGCCGCGGTCGGCCATCGCTTTTAACTCGCGGTCTTCTTTATTGCGCGGATGAGCATGGACCGAATAGCAGCCGGCGTGGGTGAAGAGCACAGGTTTGGTGGAAGCTTCGATGGCTTCAGCGGTGGTGCGCTGGCCGCAATGGCTGAGATCGATGGCGACGCCAAGGTCATTCATTTTTGCGACGGCGGCGCGGCCCAGTTTGCTGAGACCGGCGTTGGCGGGTTCGAGGCAGCCATCGCCGTAGAGTCCGCGATTGTTGTAAGTGAGTTGCATGATGCGGACGCGCAGGCGGCGGAAAATTTCGATGCGGTCGAGATCGGAACCGAGGCAGGAAGTGTCCTGGAAGCCGAGCATGATGCCGATTTTCTGATCGTGCTTGGCAAGATCGAGGTCGGAGAAGCGGCGGACGATCATCCAGTGCGCCGGGTCGCTATCAGCGAGCGCTTCGACATATGCGATGTAGGCGACGGTATCTTCGAAGGTGGCGAGTGAGACGGTCCAATTGATGGCGGTCACGCCGCCTTGCACTGCCTGGCGGGTGATTTCGGGTTTCAGGGGAAGGTCGAGAGAGTCGTTATTGATGCCGCCGCAGGCATCGATGACGATTGCCTTGCGGTAGAGCTCGGCGATGGCGGGCGGGATGGCGTTATCAGGAGCGGTTTGCGCAAAAAGATCAGGTGGCGCCAGTTTGAGCAGGCAGACGAATTTAGCGGAGTTGACGAGAAATGCCCGGCGATGCAAGAAGTCTCCTTCGGCAGCTACGCAGATTTCAGTTACTAAAACTATCCCATCGCGTTGGCGTGTTCGGGCTGCACTTTGTAGATCACACGGGTTTCGCCGGCCTGGCGATAGGGATACTTATCGACGCCAAGGTATTTCTTGGCCATCTTGTCAATGTGGGCGTCAGCGCCCTGCTCGGTGATCTCGACGACGCGGCCGCGGATTTCGAGATAACGATAGGGATTTTCCGGATCAACGATAGCGAGGGACACGCGTGGGTCGCGGCGCACGTTGCGGTCTTTCTGGCGGCCTTTGGCAGAATTAAAGACGACGTAATCGCCTTCAAGATCGACCCATACGGGGGTGACTTGCGGACGCCCGTCGGGCATGAGCGTGCCCAGGCAGGCGAAGGCGCGCTTGCTGAAAAGATCGCGATACTTCTCGGGGATGGCTGAGGGCATAAAGATCTCCTAGGATTAACGGGAGATTATAGAGGGGAGAAGCGGGGGACGCTAGTTGGCCCCGCAACATATGGACGAGGTCGTTTACAATGGCGAGCTTTGCATAAAACGGCGAGGTCGAAATGCTCTACTCTCTCTTTGCGAAGTGTACGGTGCACTTTCGGGTCGTGGCAGCTTTGTTCTTGTTGTTTGCAGCCGTCGCGACTGCGCAAGAGGCGTCCAAGGCTCATCCCACGATCGTGTTCATGACCGACTTCGGGGTGGTCGATGATTCGGTGGCGCTGTGCAAGGGCGTGATGTATTCGATCGATCCGGATGTGCGGATTGTCGATCTCACGCACGAAGTTACACCGTTTTCGATTCTCGATGGAGCGCGATTTCTTTATGGGGCGACGCCGTATTTTCCGGCGGGGACGATTTTCGTAGTGGTCATTGATCCCACGGTGGGCAGCACGCGGAAAGCGGTGGTAGTGAAGTCGAAGCGCGGGCAATTTTTTGTGCTTCCGGACAACGGGCTAATGACGCTGGTCGAACAGCGCGATGGCCTGGAGAGCGCGCGGGAGATTACGAATCCGGCATGGATGATCGGCGGGAAGCTTTCTTCGACGTTTCATGGGCGGGACATTTTCTCGCCGGTCGGAGCACACCTGGCGCGAGGGGACGACTGGACGCAGGTCGGGCCGGAAGTCGATGTGAACAATCTGGTCGAGCTGAAGCTGCAACCGGCGCGGCTGGACGAACGCGGGCTGCACGGGACAGTGCTCGCGACGGATGGACCATTTGGGAACCTGGTGACGAATTTGGAGGGCGATGATTTTGTAAAGTTGGGCTATCAGCATGGCGAGAATGTGAAAGTCACGCTAGGCGAGAAAGAGATGACGCTTCCGTATGAAAGTACTTTCAGTGATGTACCGTTAAGAAAGCCGTTGATTTATGTGAACTCTCGCGGACGAATCGGGCTGGCGTTGAATCAGGGAAATTTTGCGGCGGTTTATGGAATTAAGCCGCCGGTGGAGATATTCATCGTGCGGGCGGGCGGCGGGAAAGCGGATTCCTCGGAGCTGAAAGCACCTCGGAATTACAGAGAGTCGAGAGTTGCCCAAACGCAGCGCTGAAGCGCTGCTCCCACCCAAAGACGGGGTTTCCCAAGACGAGCGCGAGGGCGCCGGCTATGCGACGTCTTTGGTGATGCCGGGCAGGACGGCGCGAAGCAACGCCATGAAATCGGCCCTGACGCGGCGGCCGGTTTCGAGAACTTCTTCGTGGTTGATCGGTTTATCCAGAATTCCTGCGGCCATGTTGGTGACGCAGGAAATCGCGAGAACTTTCATTCCCATGTGCGCGGCGACGATCACTTCCGGCACTGTTGACATACCAACCAGGTCGGCGCCGATGGTGCGCAGATAGCGGATTTCCGCAGGAGTTTCATAGCTCGGCCCTGCCAGGGCCGCATAAATGCCTTCATAGATCGTCGAGCCGGGCTTGCGTGGCACGTGGAGCGCAAGTTCGCGATAAGGCTTGTGGTAAGCCTGTGTCATGTCGGGAAAGCGCGGGCCAAAGCGGTCGTCGTTGGGGCCGGTGAGCGGATTCTGTCCAGTTAAATTGATGTGGTCGATGATGATCACGAGCGCACCCTGCTCGTATTCGAGGTTGATGCCACCGGCGGCGTTGGTAAGAATGACGGCGCCAATGCCCATGCGGTTGAAGACGCGCATGGGAAATGCGACTTCGGCGGCAGGGTAGCCCTCGTAGAGATGGACGCGACCTTGCATGACGGCGATGGGAATGCCATCGAGTTTGCCGATGACCATTTGCCCGGCATGGCCGACGGCGGTGGAGCGCGGAAAATGAGGGATGTCAGCATAGGGGATGGCCGTGGCGTCGGTGATTTCCTCGGCGAATGCACCCAGGCCGGAGCCAAGGACGAGGCCGATGCGGGGACGAAGTGAAGTCTTGGAGAGCAGGAATTTTGCAGCGGATTCGGCGAGGGCGAATTGATCGTATGAGCTCATGTGTCAGCCCTGGTCGGGGGCAGAGCTTTCAATGGCCGGGGCGTTTGCCAGAGCTCATAAAGGTAGCCGTCGGGGCCGCGAAAGTAAGTCCATGCCTCTGATTCGTTGCCCTCGACATCCGTGACAAATTGAACCCCCTTCAACTCCAACTCTTTTCTGGCGGTGCGCACGTCCTCCACCTGGAAGGCTAGAACCGGGCAGCTGTGAAGTTGATAATAACGATTCTCCGCAGCGAAGATCTCGAAGAGCTGGCCGGAGGGCAATTCAAATTGCGCCAGCCCTTTGCCTTCCTGAACGAGCGGAAAGCCCATGACGTCGGCGAAGAATTGGGCGGTTGATTCTACGTCCGCGGTGCGCACGCCTGCCCAAGTGTAGCCAAGTACGCGCATTACAAACTCCTTCTCCTGCGTCGGTCTCTCTTAATATTTCCTCTCGAACCCGGCAAAGTGTTCTTCCAGCTTCCACTGCAGGCGAGCGCGCTCGCTCGCGTCCAGAAATTTCTGGCATGCGCTCGAGAGTTTCGCCCCGGGATGTTCGGCAGCGCAAGCCGGCGCCACACGAAATTCTTTCGTTTCCTGCCAAAGGCTCGCTCCCGGCAGAAAGCCATGTTCCAGGCTTTGCCGCGCCATACGCTTGAGGTCTGGATATTTGAGAAATTCATAGGTTTCGACGGCGCGCAAATACTCGTGCGTCATGTCAGACCTGTTCACGCCTTGATCGTCGGTCGCCAGCGCTACCGGCACGCCGTAACGCAGATAAACCGGAAGGGGATGATCGTCGCCCTTGACGCCAAGAATCACGTCGTTTGAAATCAGGCAGATTTCTACGAGAACGTTGCGTCTAGCCATCTCCCGGAGAAGCTCAATGGGATCGCGCTCGTTCATAACATCCACGCCGTGGCCGATGCGCTCGGCGTGGCCGCGCTCGATTGAGTCGCGGATGTGAAAACGCAAATCCTCCGGCGGCACCAGGCCTGGGGCCATCTCTCCGGCGTGCAGGCTGATATGCACATCTGGGTAAACGCCATGCAAGTAATCGAGCATGGACATCTCCAGCTCGAAATCATGCATGGGCACATACCAGTCTTCGGGCATGACCAGGTTTAATCCGACGAAGCGCGGGTCGGCCCTTGCCAGTTCAAAGCCGAGGAGAGTCTGGGCAAACACCTGCTCACGCGGCAGGCCGCGCAGAACCTGATAAAGATAGCGGACGGTCACAGCGCAGCCGGGGTCGGGTTGTGCGGCGCCACACTTCAAACGTGACCGCATCCCGGCTTCGTCGTGCTCCATCGCCGTTCTGGTGGATTCCACAATTTCCTTCAGCCCACCCGCCAGAAGTTTTTCGCGCATCTTTGAAAAGTCGCCGTCCCAGCCAAGTTTGGTGCCGAGTTGGGCGGATTGCGTGCTGTCGGCGGTAAGCATGAGTTCGAGATATTCCAAGTGGTCGGCCGCGGCCTGCGATGCGGCTGCTGCCAGCGCGTCACTGGTATGGTTAACCAGGGCGAGTTGAAATTTATCGAAGGTGGCGAAAAAATGGTCGTGGCCAGAGTCCTGGCCGGGCTCCCAGTTGCGCATCGACCAGGCGTCGATGATTGAGTTGTAGAGCACGTGGTCGTCGTAGGCGCAGCTGATCGCCGGCTTGCTGGTGAATTTGTCGCAACTGCTGTCGCAGGGCGGCGCAATCAGGACAGAAGTCGTGCGGTCTACGCAGAGGCCGTTGTCGGAGGCGAAGTCGATCAGGCTTTCTGCATAGATCGCGCCGGCCAGGTGATTGTGCAGGTCGCCGCCTTTGGGCATCGCGCGCAGGAAAGCCAGAAGCAAAGGCGGGTTGTTGCGGATGGAGTCAAGGTAACGAGCGGTGCGCTGCTCGGCAGTTTGGGCCGATGCGCTGAGCGCAATAAGAACGATGAAAAAAGCCAAGATCTTCTGCTGGACCGCTCTTTGCAAGAAATCCCTCCCAATCGAAGGAGGCATTGTAAACGGCTGGCATAGGCTTATTAAAACCAGTGTGAATTTCATCGAAAAACTGTGGAGACTGGGATCTTCTGGCTCTTTTGACATCCTTTCTTAACAATGACTTAAATGAGATTTCCACAATGGGAATGCACTTTTGTGACGGCAGGGCAAACATTGCATCCCCTGAAAATGTCAATTTTCACGTGACGGAACTGAGCGACGGGCAGAGTGCTGGGGGTGAACTGCACCAAAATCTGTCACGCGCCTGTGAAAGGGCTGCACTCGATTGAAAACACAGATAGATAGAGTTCATCGGTTTTGTTTGACTATAAAAGTAGAGGGTGTAAAAACATAATCGTTCTTCGACGGCTTCCGAAGTTTTTCCGGTTGGTGCAGCGTCCGGGGCTCGAGCGAGATCACGTTTCACGCCGCAAGGCGAGGACACGAAGGTCAGCAAGGGTCTATAGCAAAGCGCTGGTCGAGACGAACAGGAAGAAATGTTGAAGGCAAGATAGAATCCCGAGGCGTTAAGCTGGTTTATCCGGTTGGCGGTAAGCCCGGAGCCCAAGTAACAGCCGCGCGTTGCAGCCCCGCAAGGGAAGCGATGAGAGCAGGCTGGCGAGGGTCTAACGCGAGCTACTGGCCGAGACGAATGAGCTTAACACCACCTCGGGATTCTTAATTTTTGTTCCCTCCGCACAATCACGGCCCCTGTTGCACTTGGAGTCTTTCTTTGGAAACGAGCCGGGCCCGGTAGATAGTATTGATCTGAGGCGCTTCCCCCACCGCATCGACGTTCAGTTCATAGCTGCCGCGCGGCAAAGTTTCGGAGAATGGAATCTCCAGGTTAGCCGTGTCTCCTTTGAGCGTGAAGTGCTGGTAGCCTATCGCGGTGGCGCGCCCATCTTCGGCCACAGCCAGCGCCACGATTGTGAAGTCCAAGTCCTGTGCGGTTTGATTGGCTATGCGGATGGCGCAGTCCAACTTCTGCCCGGTTATGCGCGGATAGCGGCTCCATTCCACCACGAGGGGCGCCACGATTTGCAAAGTAAGTTCCCGCTTTCGCTGCTGAACGGGCTGGCTGTTGTCCCGCACCGCGACCGTAAAGCTGAAATTCCCCTTTGCCGCAGGACTCCCGTGAAGAACACCGTCTGGACCGAGCGCGAGCCCCTGGGGCAGAAATCCAGATGTCAGCTCCCATGTAAGTGGCGTAGTTCCACCCTGTGCCAGTAACTGGAACGTATAGGGCTGATGGAGGAACGCCTTGGGCAATGAGGATGTTTGAATCGTGAGCGGGGCAGTCGTCGGAGCCTGGCACGAGGCGCCGGACGTGGCCCATAGAACCAAGGCGACAGTGAGTACGGATCTCGGAATGCATTTCATCCGGTAGGCTCAAATCGCTTTCGACAAAACGGCTTCTACAGCCTAGCACCCGCGCGAAAGCGCCATCCATTGATTTTTACCGGAAAAGAGATTAGAAAACCGGACATGCGGTATCTGTATCGCTGGCCCGCCCGACTGTTTCTCGTGGTGACTATTGGCTTGCCATTGTTGCTTTTCGGCCAAGCTGCGCCGTCTACGAAGCCCGACGAAGAAGCGGTCGTCTTCGATCGCATCGAAAACCACATTCGTTTTGAGGACGACGGCACCGGCCAGCGCGAGACCATCGCAGTGATTCGCGTGCAGAGCCAGGCGGGCGTGCAGGAAATGGGACAGCTGATCTTTGGCTACAGCTCAGCCACCGAAAATTTCGAAGTGCGCTACGTGCGCGTGCGCAAACCCGACGGCCGAGTGGTGGAGACGCCGGCCTCAGGCGCGCAGGATTTTGCTCCCGATATTTTGCGGGAAGCCCCGATGTACAGCGACTACCGGCAGCGGCATATTTCGGTTTCGGCGCTGGCGGTAGGCGATGTCCTGGAATATGACGTGATCGCGCACGTGACCACGCCGCTTGCGCCCCATGAATTCTGGTATGAGCATGCGTTTCCCAGAGATGTGGTTGTGCGCGAGAACCTTCTGCAGATCGATCTGCCGAAATCGCGCGGAGTGAAAATCAAGAGCCCCAAGCGGCAATATCAAACCCAGGAAACCGGCGACCGGCGGATCTACACATGGGAGATCAAGGACTTCATTCCTGACCGGAAACACGAAGATGAAGAGGACTTCGACGATCAGCCGGACGTGCAGATGACCAGCTTTGGCAGCTGGCAGAACGTTGCGCACTGGTATGGCAAGCTGCAAGGTGAGCGCGTGACCGTGGACGACGCCGTGCGCAAAAAAGCTGACGAGTTGACCGCCGGCGCGAAGACTCCGAATGAGAAGGCGCACCGGCTTTATGATTTTGTCGCGCTGAATATCCGGTATGTGAGCTTGTCGTTCGGGGTGGGCCGCTATCAGCCGCATGCGGCTTCCGAAGTTCTCGCCAACGGCTACGGAGATTGCAAAGACAAGCACACGCTGCTGCAGTCGCTTTTGCAAGCGGAGGGGATTGAAAGTTATCCGGTGCTGATTGATAGCGCGCACAAGATCGATCCGGATGTGCCTTCGCCGGCGCAGTTCGATCACGTGATTACCGCCGCCAAGATTGGCCCCGGGCTTACCTGGCTGGATACGACCGCGGAAGTTGCGCCGTTCGGGCTTCTGCTCTATCAACTGCGCAACAAGCAGGCGCTGATTGCGTCGAATGATTCGAACGCCGGTTTGCATCTGACGCCTCTGGATTCTCCCGTGAAGAATGTGATGACGGTGAAGATGGAGGGCAACTTCACCGAAGTCGGCGCCCTCGACAGCACCATCGATTTGACGGCGCAGGGCGACAGCGATTGGCCGCTCCGCGCGGCTTTCCGCCGCATTCCGCAGACCGAGTGGAAGCGCGTTCTTGAGGCTTATTCCGCTTCGTGGGGGATGGCAGGAGACGTCTCTCAAATTCAATTGAAAGATCTTGAAGACACCAGCAAACCTTTTCACCTTACCTACCATTATCACCAGGATGGCTTCTTTAAGGTTCCGACCTCCGGCAGCGATTTCCGGATTTTGCCGGTGATGGGGCGACCGCGGCCGACTCTTGTGTCTAAGTCAAAGGCTGCCGAGCCTCTGGACATCGGTCCGGCAGGCGAACAGATTTATCACGCACACGTCCAATTTCCTGCGAATTACACGATGCACGTTCCGCCTGACGTGAAGATGACGCGGGATTTTGGCGAGTATTCCTCAACCTATGCGCTGCAAGGCAGCGTGCTGCAAGGCGAGCGGCGGATGGTCTTGAAAGTGAACGAACTGCCGGCATTGCGGCGCACGGATTACGAATCATTTCGCAACGCTACCGGCAATGAGGCGCAGCAGGTGCTGTGGTGCAGCATCACGCCCGCGTCGGGCGCGGCGATGGCTTCGGCGGCGAAAGCGGGCGGAACTCCGGAAGAGATGCGCAAGGCGGGCGCAGCGGCTTTGGATCGAAATGATTTTGCGGCTGCCGTCGATCTGCTCAAACGGTCGCTTGATCAGGACTCTGCACAAAAGGATGCGTGGGATGACCTAGGCCGCGCCTACGCTGGCTTGAATGAGCATGATGACGCCATCCGAGCGTTTCGCAAACAGATTGAGGTAGACCCGTACCATCCGCGGGCGAACAGCGATCTTGCGGAGGAGTTGCAACAGCAGGGAAAAACGGACGAGGCAATCGCGGCGTACCGCAAGCAGATCGAGATTGACCCTTCGAGCAAGTCGGCGCACAAGAATCTGGGGCTGCTGCTGGCGCAAGTGAAGAAAGATGATGAAGCCAAAACCGAACTGGAGGCCGCGGCGGCGATTCCGCCGGATGATCCGGAAGTGAAGATGGCGCTGGCGCAAGTCTACGCGCGCACGGGAAATGCCGAGAAAAGCGCAGCGCTGATGAAGAGCGTGACGGGAGTGGCGTCGTCTGCTGGCGCGGATATTTATGCTGCGGCGCTGGGAGACTCGATCGATCCGAACCAGGCGATGCACGACGCGCGGCAGACACTCGATCAGATCGGAGATCAATTCGATTCCGGCGAGTATGACCGGTTGGGGCCGTCGGTTTTTTCCGCGATGAATCTGGTGGCGCTGGCCTGGGCACGAATTGGCTGGGCGAGATTTTTGCAGGGCGACACGCTGGAATCAATGCAATTTCTGAGTGCGGCGTGGATGTTGAGCCAGTCGGGCGCGGTCGGGAACCGGCTGGCGCGGGTTTGGCAGAAAGAAGGACAGCGCGACAAAGCCCGCCACACGTTTGCGCTGGCGGCGGCGGCGGGAGGGCCGGAGGTACAGACTTCGCGCGACCAGGTAATCGCGTTGGCGGCGAATCGTGACGCCGCCGAGAAAGAAATCGCCCAAGCAGGCGCAGAGCTGCAACAGATGCACACGGTGAAGCTTGGCGCAGTTGTGCCGGGAAGCGCATCAGCCCAGTTCGCGCTGGTGTTTGACAGTTCGAACAAGCCGGAGCGCGCAGAATATCTGGAGGGGGATGCAAAGCTTCGCGACGCGGCGAGCGGCTTGCGAGAGAAAGAATTTCCGGTGAAGTTTCCCGATGTTTCTTCGGTGAAGATCGTGCAGCGTGCGAATTTGAACTGCGCGAATTCACGGTGCGCGATCACGCTGCTGGCGCCGGCGGCCTCACCGCCAAAGTAAAAAGTACGCGCGTAAAATGCGAGTGCATTTCTTCTCTAGGATAGGTTCGCCATGGCCTTCACTTTCGGTGCTCGAGCGAGAAACGAAGTACGTGCTGCATGGAAGTGGTGTTTGTCACTGACTAAGCGGGATTGGGAACTGTCAGATTACCCGATTGCGATACGAGAGCAGGAGATCGACCCGAGTTACGCCGGCACACGCATGACGCAGCATCGATATAGCGCGTCGATAGTGAATTGGTGGGTTTTGAGGGGTGGGGGTGACACGAAACGGGAGGCGTTGCAGGCATTGGAGAAGGCATTTGCGGCGACAAAGGCCGAGAAGGCGGGGAAGAGCAAGCCGCTTCCTCGGCCCGGCGTGCACGTGCCGATCGAGTTCGCCTCACGGCGACAAGTAGATGCTAACTCTGCCCTCGCAGGCAATTTCATTCGGCGCGTGTTGAATTTAGATTGGGCCTGGATCTCTGATGAGTCGACGCTATGGGACTTCCATCACGCCAAAACCAACCAAGAGCTGATTGCCAGAATCAAGGAAGTCTATGGTGTGCGTGTGGCCGATATTGAGTCTGCGAACATAGTGCAGATTCTGGAGCGTATTGCCGCAAAACGGCAACCGACATAGTCACCCAAGGAACAACCGCCTACTGCCCACCTTGGCCCGAGTTCAGCCAGGCGGCCATTTCACGCGGCTGTTGCAACTCAGCGGGGAGCGGTTGGGCGTCGCGGGCGAGGTTGAGGCGGCCGCCGCCCAGATAACCTACAACGACGGTCCCGGCGATCCAGGGATGGAGCACCGCCAGCGGAATCGCATATTTCTTCGACCGCACGAGCGACTCACAAACGCCGCGAATCTTGTGGCTGCGCGGCATTTCGCCGGGGACCTGCGGAATCGAGAAAATTGTCAGCTGCGCATCGGGATGATGCTTGCCGTATTTGACTAGCGACTTGGCAATCTGCTTCGGGGTGGTCATGCCGAGGTCTGCGCTGAAGCTGCGGCGCACGGCTTTGGGGTAATCGGAGTCGATGAGCTTGCGCGAGAAATCAGCGCAATTATGGAAGAAGAGATTGAAGTGGCTGCGATTGGGATCGGAATTCAGCTGGTCGATAAGCTGGTCGTCCTGGTCTTCCGTGGTATCGATTTCAAGTCCATAGATTTTGCGATCGTAAGAGGCGCCAACCAGCTGCGTCCACTCGCCGGGAGGAGTGTCGCCATCGGGGCCGTCAGGAATGAATTGCCGCAGATGTTCGCGGCGATAAGCATCGCGCAGCGAAGCGACTGATTCTTCATCGGCCCAGGCCGGCACTTCGTCTGGACGCTCGACTGCGTAGAGATATGGAATCAACGGCACAGCGACCCAGTCATATCCGGCGATGTGGTGATAGCGGCTGATCACGGCGCCCGCCTCGCCGGGGCGGCAATGGCGTAAGACCGTTGGAGTTTCTGCGCACACGTGATTCAAGTAGATTGCCGCATGCCCGGTGGGATTAAGCGCGCCAAAAGTGCCGAACGGCTCCTCGACAAGTAAAGTCATGGAGGCATAAAGGTGCGCGCTGCCCAGGAGCAGAAGGCCCAATACTCCCAGCGATTTGAGGCGAAAGATCATTGCGTGAATGAACGAATTCTAATTTGAATGTAATTGTGCTTCGATCTCTCTTTAGGTCAACCCATCTATGGCACCAAAGTTCCGATTGCTTCGATGCGTTTTCCGGTTAGGCGGTGGCCTTGTGCGGTTTCGGCGCGACCCTGGGGTGACCCCATTGCACTGGAAGGTGGTGCGACTTTAGTGGTGTCTCTTGGCTAATTTAAGGGATCGGCTCGATCTCCGACACTCGACGGGCGCTCCATCCCCACTGTAAGCTAGATAGTTTTGATGCGAGGGCGGAACGCATGCGCGCGGCGGTGGAAAAACTTTGGCCGGAAATTCAGTGGATCGAAAACGTCACGCTGCGTGAGCAGGTAACGCAAACCTGGATGAAGGCGCTGGAACGCAGCCCACTGAAGCCGGACGATTTGAACCATATTCCATTTACTCTGTTGGTGCCGAATTGCCCCATCACCTTCATGGAACACAAACGCTGCGTGGTGCACATTGCGCGGCAGAGTGCCAAAGCGATGCAAGAGTTCATGGGCCGGGCGTTGCCGGTCGACATCGATACGGTGATTGCGGGCGCGATTCTCGCGGATGTCGGCAAGCTGCTGGAGTATGAGCTTGGGCCCGACGGCAAGAGCAGGCAGAGTGAGCGGGGGGAGGCGTTGCGGCATCCGTTTACGGGTGTGGCGCTGGCGCTGGAGTGTGGCGTGCCGGACGCGGTTTGCCACATTATTGCCGCTCACGCGGCTGAGGGCGATCTGGTAAAACGCACGACGGAAGCGTACATCGTGCACCATGCCGACTTCATGGCGTTTCTGCCGTTCAAGAATCCGAAAAATGTGAAAGTGAAATAGGAGCGATCGTGGCTGCCAGGAAAGAGGCGGTTGCTGTGAAGGAAACCATCAGCGCAAAAATGGCGCGCTGGGCCGCGGACCTGCAGTACGCGCAGCTCTCGCAGGAGGCGGTTTACCAGGCCAAGCGTTTTCTGCTGGATTCTGCCGGCTGCGCGCTTGGCGGTTACAAACAGCATGACGTGAAGATCGCTCTCGCAGTGCTCGACGAAGTTGCGGGACGCGGGCCGGCAACGGTGATTGGCACGGGCAAAAAGATCGACGCCGTTTCCGCCGCGCTTGCCAACGCGCTGATGATCCGCTGCATGGATTACAACGACATTTATTGGAAGCAGGACCCGTCGCATCCGTCGGATATTTTTCCGGCTGCCCTGGCCGGTTGCGAGCGCGCGAAAAACGCCGGTAAGGAACTGATTGTCGGACTTGCGCTCGGACACGAATTCGAAATGCGCTTTTGCGAAGCGGCGTTTCCGGGAGTTCGCGAGCGAGGCTGGCACCATGCGACGTTGACCGCGTTTGTTTCGCCGATCGTGGCGGGACGGGCGCTGCATTTGACGTGGGAGCAGATTCAGCATGCGATTGGAATTTCGGCTAGCCGGCACTGCACGCTGGGTGCGGTGACTGCCGGCAAATTGACCATGATGAAAAACACTGTCGATCCCATGGCCACCCAGAGTGGAGTGCTGGCGGCGCTGATGGCGGAAAAAGGTTATACCGGGCCAGAACATGTGATCGATGGCAAGGAAGGCCTGGCGCATTGCTTTGGTCCGGAATGGAAATTGAATATTTTGACCGACGGACTGGGCGAGTCTTGGCGCATTACGCAATGCGGCATGAAATTCTTCCCGACCGAGGCGTTGACGCACACACCGATTTCAGCTGTGCTGGATGTGGTGAAAGAAAACGATCTCAAACCGGAGCAGGTTACGAAGATACAGATTCGGTCGCTGGCGCGTGCGGCGGACATTCTGTCGGACCCGAGCAAGTACGACCCGCATACGAAGGAGACGGCTGATCATTCGCTGCCTTATGTGATCGCAGCGGCACTGGTGGACCGGCAGGTGACGCCGGCCCAGTTTGAGATGGAACGGATTATGAGTCCGGAGATCCGGGCACAGTTGCGGAAAGTCGAAGTTGTGGCCGATCCGGAGATTGAAAAAGTATTTCCGGCGTTGCAGCGCGTGATTGTGAATATCACGACCACGGATGGGCGGACGCTTTCGAAACAGCTCGATTTTCCGAAGGGCGATCCGCGCAATCCGCTGAGCGATGCCGAGATCGAAGAGAAGTTTTCGGCGCTGGCTGAAGGAGTGCTTTCGAACGCGGCGCAAAAGAAATTGAAGGACGCGATCTGGAATTTGGAAAAGATCGGGTCGGTCAGCAAGTTGATGGCGCTGATGAAGGCGGATGAGAAGAAGCGAAGCCGAAGCGCGGCAGCAGCGGGAAAGAGACGGAGATAAATCGCTGTGTGGGCGCGGGCGTCCTCGCCCGCGCAGGCGAGCGAAGCTCGCGGGCTTTCGGAGAGCAGTTTTGAAACAGCCGAGCTGTGCTCGGCGGGACAGCCGAGGGCGGCTGTCTCCACGTGAGCAGGAATAACTTATGGGCCAAACCGTCGTAGAAAAAATCGCGCAGACGCACTTGGCGGAGGGTCCGAAGCGGCCGCTACGGACTGGAGATTTTGTCTCCCTCCGGCCGCATCATGTGATGACGCATGACAACACGTCAGCGGTGATGAGCAAGTTCAAGGGAATCGGCGCGAAGAAGATTCACGATCCCGAGCAGCTTGTGTTCGCGCTTGATCACGACATTCAGAATCAGGACGAAGCCAATCAGAAAAAATATCGCGCGATTGAGGCCTTCGCGAAAGAGCACGGCGTGGATTTTTACCCAGCCGGCTCAGGAATCGGGCACCAAATCATGGTGGAGCGCGGATATGTGGTGCCGGGATCGTTTGTCGTAGCTTCCGATTCGCATTCCAACATGTATGGCGCACTGGGCGCGGTGGGTACGCCGATTGTGCGCACCGACGCCGCAGCGGTGTGGGCGACGGGAGAATTCTGGTGGCAGATTCCGCGCTCGGTGCAGGTGGTGCTCGAAGGCGAATTGCCGGAAGGCGCGACCGGCAAGGATGTCATCATTACTCTTTGCGGGTTGTACAACCACGATGAAGTGCTGAATGCGGCAATTGAATTCAGCGGTCCCGGAGTGGCCAGCCTTTCGATGGATGCGCGGCTTTCGATTTCCAATATGACCACGGAATGGGGTCCGCTGGTGGGCTGGTTTCCCGTGGATGAAGTCACGATCGAGTATTTGAAGGGCGTGCATCAGCGGCTGAAGGCGATTGGCATCGAACGGTTCCCGGAGAATGACATTGAGAATTGGGCAGCGAAGCCGCCGCTTCCCGATGCCGATGGAGAATATGCTGCGCGCATCGTGCTCGATCTCGGCCAGATCACGCCGCATGTTTCCGGCCCCGACGCGGTACAGGTGATGAGTTCGCTGGCTGAAATGGAAAAGAAGAAAGTTGCGATTCAAAAAGCCTACCTGGTTTCGTGTGTGAATTCACGGCTGGAAGATCTGGAGGCCGCGGCGAGGACGATTCAGGGAAAGAAAGTCGCGAGCGGAGTGAAGTTCTATTTGAGCGCAGCGAGCAAGTGGGTGCAGGAAGAGGCCGAGCGGCGCGGAGTCTGGCAGACGCTGGTGGGGGCGGGGGCGCAGCCGCTGCCTGCGGGGTGCGGGCCGTGTATCGGGCTGGGCGTGGGATTGCTTGAGCCGGGCGAGGTGGGAATTTCCGCGACCAACAGAAATTTCAAGGGCCGCATGGGATCGCGCGATGCCAAGTGTTATCTGGCAAGCCCGGAAGTTGTGGCGGCATCGGCGGTGGCGGGTTACATTCGCGGGCCGCACGAAATGGGCGATCGGGTGCCGGCCAAGAATTACCAGGAATTTCCCGTTGGCGCGACGGCGGAGAAAGTTGAAATTCTTCCTGGCTTTCCTGAACGTGTACGCGGGCGGCTTGTGTTCTTGCCGCAGGACAACCTCAATACGGACGCGATCTACGGCAAAGACTACACTTATCGCGACGATATGACGCCGGAGATGATGGCGAGAGTGGTAATGGAAAATTATGACCCGCAATTTGCCGCGCGGACGCAGGCAGGCGACGTGGTGGTAAGCGGATTCAACTTCGGCACGGGATCGAGCCGCGAACAGGCGGTCACGTGCCTGAAAGCGAAAGGGATTCCGCTGGTGATTGCGGCCAGTTTTTCGCAGACCTACTTGCGCAATGCCTATAACAATGGATTTCTGTGTGTGGAAGTGCCGGAGCTGGTGAAGCGGCTGCGAGAACAGTTTGCCGGTTCCAGCGAGAAAACGATTATTCCAGGAGATCAGATTGAAGTGGATTTCACTTCGGGCGTAATCACCTGGCACGGCGAAAAGTTCCCATTTCCTGCGCTGGGAAGCGTGCCGCAGTCATTGGTGATTGCGCAGGGCGTAGAGAATTTGGTGGCGAAGAGGCTGGGACTGGCGGGTCAAAACTAACGAACAAACCCAGGGCTTCTGAGCGACGGGAGCACGTTATTAGTAACAAATCAGTTGATAGTTTTTTGTTCCCAGTTCTCAGATTGAATGTGCGGATTGGAGAGAATCGCATTCATGGCGAAACACACTGTAGTCACCATGCCCGGCGATGGCATCGGCAATCAAGTGATGCCGGAAGCGTTGCGGGTGCTGAAAGCTGTCGCTTTCGACGCCGAATATATTCACGCCGATATTGGCTGGGAACGCTGGCGCAACGAAGGCAACGCGCTGCCGGACCGAACCATCGAGCTGTTGACGAAACACAAACTCGGTCTGTTCGGAGCCATCACTTCAAAACCCAACAAAGAAGCCCAGGCCGAATTGAAGCCGGAGTTGCGCGGCAAAGGCTACGTTTACTACAGCCCGATCGTGACCATGCGGCAGAAATTTAACCTCGATATCTGCATGCGGCCGTGCATCGGATTCACGGGCAATCCGCTGAACTACATTCGCAAGCGGGTCGATGGCGGCTACGACGAGCCGCAGATCGACACTACGGTTTTCCGGCAGAACACGGAAGGCATGTATGTTGGCGTGGAGTGGACGAACCCGCCGGAAAATGTACGGGCCGCGCTGAATTTGCATCCGCGGTTCAAAGCGTTTGCCAATGTGCCAGGCGCCGATATGGCTGTGAGCGTGCGCATCATCACCCGCAATGCGGCGCGGCGCATTGTGGCCGCAGCTTTCGAATATGCGAAAAAGCGCGGATTCAAAGGCGTGACTATTTGCGAGAAGCCGAATGTCGTGCGCGAAACTTCCGGCATGATGGAAGAGACGGCGAAGGAAGTGGCGAGGAATTATCCCGGAATCGCACTGTGGTCGACCAATATCGACGCGCAACTGATGTGGCTGAACAAGAATCCGGAAGACTACAACGTGATCGTGGCGTCGAACTTGTTTGGCGATATTTTGTCGGATGCGTTCGCCGGTCTGGTGGGCGGGCTGGGATTTGCAGCATCAGGAAACATCGGAGACACGGTCGCGGTGTTCGAGCCGACACATGGGTCGGCGCCGAAGTATGCGGAGTTGACTCCGCCGATTGTGAATCCAATTGCAATGATTTTGTCGGCGGCGATGATGCTCGATCATGTTGGCGAGGGCGCGAAAGCCGACCGCATTCGCAAAGCGATTGCCGGCGTCGTGAGAGAAGGCAAAGTGCGAACCTACGACATGATGCGCATTTCCGGCGGGCCAAAAGCGATCTCCCAGGGCGCCGCGAGCACAGTTCAAATGGGAGATGCGATTCTGGAAAAGCTTCAGTAGTTTTGTGGGGAGGAACGTGGAGCTGCGCTCCGCCGGGCAGCCGGTGGCGGCTGCTCCCACGTGGGTATTTTGTGAGTCAGGGAGACATGACGAGATCGGCGGTCGGCGAAGCCGGACATTGGGGCAAAGATGTGCGCTCTGATCTGCATGTCGCAATCGAGCGGCGTGATGGTGGAGGGGTGCAGGTCGGACTGGAGTCGCGGGTTGCGCCGTATTATGGTGAATCGATTCTGGCGCAGGTCCGGCAGGAACTGGGCGCGCTCGGCATTCGCGACGCGCAAGTCACCATTCACGATGAAGGTGCTCTGCCGTTTGTAATTGCCGCGCGAGTGGAAGCGGCGGCGCGGCGGGCTGGATTCACGGGCGAGGGCAGCCGTGCCACGGTTGAGAAAATGGCGCTGCCCCCATCGTCTGCGCGCGATCGTCTGCGGCGTTCAAGGCTGTACCTGCCGGGAAGTGAACCGAAGTATTTCATCAATGCCGGGCTGCATGGGCCCGACGCGGTCATCCTCGATCTGGAAGATTCCGTAGCTCGCAGCGACAAAGATGCGGCGCGGATTCTGGTGCGCAACACGCTGCGGGCGGTGGACTTTGGCGCGTGCGAGCGCATGGTGCGCATCAATCAGGTTCCTCTTGGCCTGGAGGACTTGGCGGAAATCATCGGCGAAGCGCCCGATCTAATTTTGATCCCTAAAGTCGAGAGGCCGGAACAGGTGGCAGAAGTGGACCGAATGATTGCCGAGCTGAAGGCGCGGCATGGGGTGGAGCGAACCATTTGGTTGATGCCGATTCTGGAATCGGCGCTGGGAATTGAGAATGCATTTGTGATTGCAGCGTCCACGCCACAAGTCGCCGGGCTGACGATTGGGCTGGAGGATTACACGGCCGATCTTGCCGTGGTGAAAAGTGCGGATGGCGGCGAGTCGCTTTACGCGCGCACGCGGCTGGTGAATGCGGCAAAAGCTGCGGGAGTCCAGGCGATTGATTCGGTTTTTGGCGATGTCGGCGACATGGATGGCCTTCTGCGCTGGGCGGAAAATTCCCGCGCGCTGGGGTTTGAAGGAATGGGATGCATTCATCCTGCGCAGATTCGCGTGATTCATGAAGCGTTCGCGCCGACTTCGGCGGAGATCGACAAAGCGCTGAAAATTGTGGCGGCGTTTGAGGAAGCAGAGAAACAGGGATTGGCTGTCGTCAGCCTGGGATCGAAGATGATCGATCCGCCGGTGGTGGAGCGGGCGCGGAAATTGGTGGAGCGGGCCAAGGCGATGGGGCGAGCGTAAATGCGGCAAGGGTGGACGGACGAGTCGCCGGTCCCCACACGGGCAATGCAGAGCTGAAGTGACTGAAAAAATAGAACTCGCGCAGAACGCAGCGGGGCGCATGGTGCCGGCGATGGTAAACGGCCGGCCGCAAATTCCCTATCTCGGCCTGGGCAAGTATCAGCCGCGCGGGCGCAAGGCGGCTCCGCCCGTGCGCTCGAGCAGAGATTTTCCTGAAGACGGCGACAAGCGAGTCCACGATCTGGAAACCGCGCTGCGAAAATGCGGCCTGCGCGACGGAATGGTGATTTCGAATCATCATCATCTGCGCGATGGCGACCAGGTCGCTTTAATGGCCTTGCGCGCGGCCGAAAGAACTGGCGTCAAAGACTTATTGTGGTTTCCCAGCGCGTCGTTCCCCTCGCAGAAGGGCGCAATCGAACTGATGGAGCGGGGCGTGATCCATCACATTGAAGGTTCGATGAACGGGCCGCTGGGCGATTACTGCACGCAGGGAAAAATGCGCGGCATGGGCGTGCTGCGCTCCCATGGCGGACGCTGGCAAGCCATTCAGGATGGCGAAGTGCACATCGATATCGCGGTGATCGCCGCGCCTACGGCCGATTTCTTCGGCAATGCCGATGGCTCGCACGGCAAGTCGGCGTGCGGCTCGCTCGGCTTCGCGCTGGCCGACTCCATCTATGCCGATCACGTCGTCGTGGTGACGGACAATCTCGTTCCCTTCCCCTGCATTCCGTGGCAAATCCAGGGCAACAATGTGGATTACGTTGTGGAAGTGGAATCGATCGGCGATCCGGCAAAAATTGTTTCGGGGACGACGCAAATCACGCGTTCGCCCGACCGGCTGCGCATCGCGGAGTTTGTTGCAAGATTTCTGCGTGAGTCGGGCATCATGCGCAACGGATTTTCTTTCCAGGCTGGCGCCGGCGGAATCGCGCTGGCATTCGTGGATTATCTGCGCCGCATGATGAAAGAAGATGGCGTGAAGGCGCGCTTTGTGCGCGGCGGATCGACTAAATATTTGGTTGAGTTGCTGCGGGAGGGTCTGACTGATTACATTCTCGACGGGCAGACGTTCGATCTCGACGGAGTGAAGTCGATCGCCAGCGATCCCCGGCACGTGGCCACATCACCCTTTACTTCATACAACTATCACGGCAAAGGTTCGTTTGCTTCCATGGTCGATGCGGTCGTGCTCGGCGCAACGGAAGTGGATGTGAATTTCAACGCCAATGTAGTTACGCATTCCGATGGGCGGCTTCTCCACGGCATCGGCGGTTGGCAGAATTGCCTGGCCGCGGGCTGCACGATTCTGGCTTTGCCTTCCTTCCGCGACCGGATTCCCGTAATCGTCGATGAAGTGACCACGCTGACCGGGCCGGGAGAGTTGATTGACGTGGTGGTCACCGAACGCGGCATTGCCGTCAATCCCAATCGTCCGGACTTGCTCGACTCGGTCAAGAAGTCGGGACTGCCCGTCCGTCCAATTCAAGACATCAAAATGGAGGTGGAAAAAATCTGCGGCGGCAAGCCGGCAAGACCAAAGCTGGGCGAGCGTCCGGTCGCGGTTGTGAAGTGGGTCGATGGAACCGTGCTTGACACCGTGTGGCAAGCGGGATAGTTTGCCCAGACCAAACCCCATCCGGGCAAACTATGCCGAAAATTACTGTGGCTGCTTGGCGATTGTTCCGTTAATTTCGACGCCAGCATCGTTCTGGATAACGTAGGCGTTGCTGCCCGAGACCAGATAGAAGACCAGGTCGTTGTTGCTTTCCGAGAGGCCGTTGATCGTCCCCGAAGCTCTGCCATTGGTTGCAACGGTGTAGCTGCCGGTTAGGATGCCGGGACTGACAGCTCCCTGACCGCCCGAGTTGACGGCTTCATTCAGAGTCAGGTGGCCGCTGCCATCCCATTTCAGGGTGCCCACACGGTTGATGTTCGGAGGACCGGTGACCACAGTGGTATCAAAGCCACCCATGAGAAAGGCGAACTGTCCATTCATCGTTGAATTGGAAAATCCGGAACCGACCTGCTGATCTACCGTGCCATCCTCTACTTTATTTTGATCATTGAACATGAAGAAAGCGCGAGTCGGGCTGACCATCCAAAACAGACCTTGGGCGCTGGTGCTCAGAGTAACCACGGCGCGGCCGGAACTGATGGTAAAGTTGCCGGTGAAGGTCTTGTTGACCACGGAGTTCCCGCCCTGCACCGTGTCGAGCGCGCCGTTCGAGATGGCGCTGGTGCCATCGGAGTCAAAACGACCCACGGTGTTCACGCCGCCGAGACCGAAACCGTTCGTCGTAGTGTCACCCTGGCTGCCGAAGGCGTAGCTGCCGGAAAGCGTCAAGCTGCCATTCTGTAATTCCGCGCTACCCTGGCCCGTCAGTCCCAGACTACTCGCGAAAAGATTGAACTTGCTCCCGCTGATAATGTAATAGGCGAAATTTGTCGTTTTTCCGGAGCTGTCGTTCAGCGTGAATGTGCCGCGACCGTTCGCATCAGGCGCGGAAAACGTGCTGTTGGTGTTCAGAGTCAGGGAAACCGAGGTCAACCCCAGCGTGAGACTGTCTTCACTGCCGCTGGAGATTGCGCCACCGCCGATGGTCATGGCGCCAACCGTTGCGACCGGGGTAAATATCGTGGTTCCGCTCACAATATGAGTGCGGAAGGTGAAAGTGCCGCTGGGCGCCGCGCCAATCGCGGCGGTATCCTGCAACTGCGCGACGCCGCCGGAATTCAAGCCCGCGTCGGACTCGATCATGTAAACCTCGGAATTCGTCGCCATGGTCACGGCAAAGGTCAGAGTCGTTGTTCCTATGTTCAGGCTGATGGCGCCAGTGCCGTCGGGATTGATTGTGTAAACGCCGGTTGTGTTGTTAGTGGAAATTGGGGCCCCGGCTTCAATCAAATCATCAATCCCACTGGTGAGGGTTCCGCCGCCATTGGCGGCGAACACGCCGGATTCGCTGTAGGGATTGCCGGTGGTTAAATCTGTGCCGCTGATTTGGTAGACATATTGCCCGGTAAGGCTGGCGTTGGAAAAGGGCCCACTTCCGCTGGAACTGCTGCTCGATCCACAAGCGGCGCAAGCTACCAGCGACAACAACACAATAGACAAATACACTTTGGACATATCGTTTGTGAGCCCGAGAGACGAGCTTCCTTTCCAGGGTGAGATGTTCAATTTAACACAGGTACGAAAGGAAAAGTCGCGCCCGCTATGTCAAAAATTTGTATTCACCGACGGATGGCAGAGTGCCATCGACGCGGAAAACACTCAATTTGGACGCGTAGAAGGGACTGTGCATTCGGCTCTTAGCTCTCCGAGACTTCTTCTCTGGGCCCCAACGGCGTGGCCTTTTGCCGAACACGCAACCTTGGCCAGGCCCGGACCCATAGCCGATATCCCAACAAAAATGCGAGTACAAGAGCATATTCGAGGGGCTTGCGGACGTCGGCCTTCACCAGCCAGTAGTAATGAATTATGCCGGCGATGGCGCTCAAGTAGATCAGGCGATGCAGATTTTGCCAGCGCCTGCCGCCCAGGCGGCGGATCCAGCCCCGGGTCGAGGTCAATGCCAGGGGAATCAGGAGCACGAATCCGGTGAAGCCGACTGTGATAAACCGTCGCTTGGCGATATCCGAGAGCATTTCGTGAACATCGAAGAACTTATCCAGCCAGATGTAGGTGAGGAAGTGCAGCGTGCCATAGAAAAAGCCAAAAAGTCCGAACATGCGCCGGTAGCGGATCAGCCACAGCTGTCCGGTGAGCTTGCGCAGCGGAGTAATGGCCAGCGTAACCAGCAGAAAAATCAAAAGCCAGTCGCCGGTCGAGTGGGTGATGACCTCGATGGGATTGGCGCCAAGCTGGCTCGCGTAAGCTTTCCATCCCAGGCGCGCGAGTGGGACGAGACACGCGAGAAACACGAAGGGTTTGAACCAGCGAACCATCAGCGTGAAATTTTCCCCTAGAAATTCTTTTTCAAATCCATTCCCGAGTACAACGAAGCCACCTGATCGTAGCCATTGAACATCAGGGTAGGACGTTTGAAAAATTCTCCCAGGCGGCGCTCTTTGGCCTGACTCCACCGGGGATGGTCCACGTTCGGATTCACATTGGCATAGAAGCCGTATTCACTGGGCGAGGAGCGTTGCCAGGTATTGACCGGCTGAGTGTCGGTGAATCGAATGCGCACAATGGCTTTGCCGCTCTTGAAACCATATTTCCAGGGCACGACAATGCGCAGGGGCGCGCCATCCTGGTTGGGCAATACTTCTCCATACATTCCGAAGCAGAGCAACGCCAGCGGATGCATGGCTTCATCGAGTCGCAAGCCTTCGACATATGGCCAGTCCAGAACCGGCACACGCTGTCCCGGCATTTCGTTGGGCGCGTAGATGGTGGTGAATTCCACAAACTTCGCTTTGCTTAGGGGCTGTGCCTTTTTTATCAGCTCGCTCAGAGAAAAGCCCACCCAGGGGACGACGATCGACCAGCCTTCCACGCAGCGGTGGCGATAGATGCGCTCTTCCGGAGCGGACAGCTTGATGATCGAGTCCACATCCAGAATTTGTTTCTTGGGCACCAGACCGTCGACCTTGACCGTCCACGGGCGCGTCTTGAAATTTTTTGCCAGGCCTGCCGGATCATACTTGTCGGTCGCAAACTCGTAATAGTTGTTGTAGTTGGTGACGTCGTTGTAAGGGGTGATGGTTTCGGTGGTGGAAAAGGAACTCTTCTTTAGACCGTCGATCTTCGCGCTGGCTTCGACCACAGCGGGGAAGACTAATTGTGCAAGCCGCGGAGCTGCCGCAGCTGCAGCACCCAGGGTAGCGGCGCTCGCGAGAAACTTGCGCCGATTTAGATAGAGAGACTTGGGAGTAATTTCCGTCGGGCGAATATCGGACGACTTCTTAACCAGCATCAGGATTTGTCCTCTATCAGAATACGCGCGAGGCGGACGCGTGGATTGCGTGTTTTTCCTAGCAGATAGGACGCGCGTGGCGGCGAAAAGTTGCAGTCCAGCAGGCCCGCCAACGAGATGATTCAGCTCGAGTTATCAGTCTTTTCGTGGAGTACGTCGCGCACTTTCCGGGCCAGCACCTGCAGCGTGAACGGCTTTTGCAGAAAGGCGCAGCCCGGCTGCAGCATGCTGGGAGCAATGACCTCCTCAGTATAGCCGGAAAGATATAAGACCTTAATCCCGGGACGGACCGCGCGCAGGCGTTTGGCAAGCTCTCCCCCGCTCATGCCGGGCATGACCAGGTCAGTAATCAGCATGTCGATGGTTCCGACGTGCCCCGCCGCTATATGCAGCGCAGCCTCCCCGCTCTCGCATTCGAGAATCTTGTAACCTTTGGCTTCCAGGGTTTCCCGCACCAGTTCCCGCACTGATTGCTCATCTTCCGCCAGGAGCACCGTCTCGGATCCTCCGGACGTCGTGCCCGCGATACGTGTTTCGCCGGCCGGCTCTGCCGAATCTTCCACGCGAGGGAGGTAAACACGGAAAGTGGTGCCCCGGCCCATTTCGCTTTGCACAAAGATGTAGCCGCCACTCTGCTTGACGATGCCGTAAACGGTCGAAAGGCCGAGTCCTGTTCCTTTGCCTTTTTCTTTGGTAGTAAAGAAAGGCTCAAAAATCCTGGACTGGGTTTCCTTGTCCATGCCTTGGCCGGTATCGGAGACCGAAAAGAGAATATAAGGACCGGGCTGAATGTAACTGTATTGCCGGCGCACTTCGTCTCCAAGGTCGACGTTTGCAGTATGAATGATGATCTTTCCACCGTCCGGCATGGCGTCTTTGGCATTCACCACGAGGTTCATGAGGACTTGTTCGATCTGGCCGCCGTCGGCGCGTGTCCGGCCGAGGTTTGGAGACAGGCTGGTGACCAGCGCGATGTTTTCCCCGATCAAGGGGTTCAGCAGCCGCTTCATGTCCTGAACAATGGCGTTGATATCTACGACCTTCAGCTCCAGGAACTGTTTGCGGCTGAAGGCGAGCAATTGGCGGGTCAGCGTGGTGGCCTTGTCCGCGGCTTGTTGAATGGCCAGGACCCTGGAATGGAGAGCATTGTTGTGCGCGGTTTCCCCCAGCAAAACTTCCGTGTAGCCATTTACCACCATCAAAAGGTTGTTGAAATCGTGGGCCACGCCGCCTGCCAGGCGGCCCACGGCTTCCATTTTTTGTGCCTGCCGGAACTGATCTTCCAGCACGCGACGCTCGGTCACGTCTTCGGCGATGACTTCGAGCACTTCTTCCCCTCTTTCGTGGCCGGGGACGACGCCACCATTGAGCCGCACCGTGATGATGGTTCCGTCTTTTCGCTTCCAGCGAACTTCCAGATTCTCCGACCGGGCTCCCCGGCGGAACGCTTGCAGCAGCCGTGCCTGTTCCGTGGGGTCGAGGAAGACGTGGCGTTTCAGGTCGAGGGCGAGAACTTCTTCCGCCGATCCATAGCCCAGCATATTGATCAAAGCCGGGTTCACATCCACAAGCTTGCCATCCACGGTGGAACAGTAGATTCCGTAGACGGCGCTTTGCACCAGCGAACGATAACGGGCCTCGGAGCGGCGGAGCGCTTCTTCGTGTCGCTTGTGTTCGATCGCGCTGGCCAATTGCTGTGAAACGAACATGAGAATGTCGCGGTCTTTCTCTCCGTAGCGCACGTGCTGGGTGTAACTCTGCACCACCAGCGCGCCGAAGGTTTTGCCCAGCGCCTTGAGGGGCACACCCAACCAGTCGAGCGAAGGAGCGCCGAGCAACTCGACCTCACCCTGGCTGACCAAAGTGTCGAAGATCTCCGGCGTACACAGCAGCGGCTCGCCCGAGCGCAACACATATTCCGTCAGTCCGCGGCCCAACTTCTTGGGAGCTGGGCAGGAATCAACTTCGTCCGCAAAATAGGGAAAGCTGAGCGTCTGCGCAGCGGCGTCATAGAGTGCGATGTAGAGGTTGCGGGCGTAGGTCAGCTCGCTCAGGATGGCATGAATCGACGCGTAAAACTGTCCCAGATCTTCCCCGGAACTGGCTTTTTCTGTGATGCGATAAAGAGCCGAGTTGAGCGATTCCGCCCGCTTCTGCTCAGTGATATCGCGATAGAGAACGTACATGCCAAGCGGCTTGCCGCCGATGACGATCGGCGAACCCGAAAGAAATACGTCGAGTTGGGTGCCGTCCTTGCGCTGCCGCTTGGTTTCCAGGCGCACATTTTTTCCTTGCGCCAGCAACTCGCTCAGCCACTGTGTTTCCGAGGTACGATCGGGTGGCACGATCAACGAATCAATGCGCCGGTTCAGGGCCTCGTCCGGACCATAACCGAATATCCGGGTGAACTCGGCGTTGATGCGCGTAATGCGATATTCGGGATCGAGAGCGCTGATGGCTTCCGGCGTGCATTCCACCAACTGCTCGAGATAGGCCCGCTGCACTTCATAGCTGTCGGAAGGAATTTCTGAAGATTGAGCAGAGGCGGTGGGGCTGGAGAGCACCGGCGTCGCGTGGTCGAGCGCTTCCTTGAGGAACTTGGCCCGTGCCAAGTCTACAGTCTTCACCGGCTGGGTGAGTTTTTCACCCATGACAACTCTCTTTTTTCACGGCAGGTCCTGTTCACGCGATGGTAAAACGGCGGGAAGTGACCCCAAAGTTACCCAAGTAATCGGCTGGAGGAAAGGAGGGAGATCAATCGCCGACCGACAGCATTTCGCAGGTGCGCACGATGTCGTCGCGCTGGATCGGGCTGAGAGTCAGAAACTCAAAGCCATGGCGTAGACCGTCGCGATAACGGACCACGGCCCGCAACTTCAGGGGATGAATCGCAACGGGAAGCGCAAATTCAAGAGAAGCCACTTCGCCGAGATCCAGTTCGCCGGTCAGCGTGCCGCCGATGCCGTCCTGGCCGAGTTCACTGGTCCTTCCCCAAAGAGAGACCACGCCGCCTGCGCGAAATACCTGCGCCGTGAGCCGGACGTCCAACTGGAAGCGAGGAAAGCGTCTTCTGGTTTTTGAATAAGGACTGGATGTCGGTGAGCTTTTGCCCATGCTTGTTTCTTTCCGCCGTTCTCTTCATTCACAAGAAAAGTCGGATGGCACAGTCAGTTTCCATGCAGCGGGTACCCCGGTTCGAGCGGCAATTTGCCGGCAACTTTCACTACTTTGACCCCACCCGTGATGGAGTAAACATCCACCAGGCCGACCGCTCCTGCCGTGCTTTCCACACGCTGAACCAGCGCGTCGTCAGAGTCGACGACCACGATGGCCGGATGATTGGTGCGCCCATGATTGGCGGCTGCAATCAGCGCGCTGACCTCTTCTTTCGGCAGGCCATAGACTTTTTCCAACACCAGCTTCATTTCCGGCGAGTCGGGATTGCGCATAATGACCGTGACTGGCTTGCCATCCGGCCAGTGATTGACCTGGCCTTTGCAGACTTTAACCAGGTCCGGCATGGTCATCACCTCAACCGCGTTGGCCTTGTTAGAAACCAACGCCAGATCGCGGGCAAGGGCCGCGGTTGCCGCTAATAAAAGCACAGCTATCGGGAAAACGCGCACGGCTCCGGTCGCCTCCAAAAACAAGCTTCCAGTCTTTCCGATTCTCTCCTAAAGCACGCAGAACCGTGCATGACGGAATGAAACCGCGTACCAGCGGAGGCAATAGGCCGATGATTCAACCGGCCTGCTGAAAAGAGTAGTTTCGCGATGGTTCCACATTGAAAATCTGCAGTAACAGAAAACACGCGCTTGCAAGGGCAAATGCTGCTCCTCTCTCAAGCATCTGAGAGACAATAGGCGAAGTTCTCGGGTCATGCACGGCTTGCTGCAGACACGCCTCTGCCTGCTTTGGTCAATCGCGGCGCTTTGCCTGGCGAACCCGGCCCTTGCGCAGGTTTCTCCTGATAGTGCGCCTGCCCGCCTGATCGTCTCCGTGGTCGACGAAAATGGCATTGCAGTTACAGCGGCGCGCATCTTCCTCCAGCCGCCGGGAGCAGGGAATCCTTTGCATTGTGAGACAGATTTCTCCGGCCGTTGCGCATTTGCCGATCTCGCGCCGGGAAGCTATCAGCTGCGCGTCGAAAGGCCGGATTTTTATACGGCATCCGTTCCCGCCGTGGAAGTCGGCGTTATTACGAATGTGGATGTCACGCTCACGCACCAGAAGGAAGTGCGTGAGGTGGTCAGCGTAGTCGAGTCCCCACCCGCCATTGATCCAGCCCAGATCGCTTCGCAGGAAACACTCAGCGGCATCGACATTATCAATCTGCCTTATCCCGGCACGCGCGACTACCGCAACGCGCTCAATTTTATTCCGGGAGTAGTGCAGGATAGCTCCGGCCAGCCGCACACCGCCGGATCAGAGACCTACCAGACGCTCACCCTGCTCGATGGTTTCAATATCACCCAGCCCGCCAACGGGCAGCTCCTTGCCCGTGTCAGCACCGACGCGTTTCGCTCGGTGGTGGTCGAGACCACGCGTATTCCAGCCGAGGACGGCAAAGCTTCCGGCGGTGTGCTCAACCTGAACACGGGCATTGGGGACGACCATTATCGTTTCATCGCCACGAACTTTACCCCTTCTGTGCAGGACAAGAAGGGCCTGGCACTGGATAGTGTTGATCCGCGTTTCACCTTCTCCGGCCCCATTCACAAAGGCAAGATGTGGTATTTCGATGGCTTCGATGGCGAGTACAACAACATCATCGTGCCGGAGCTGCCGAACGGCGCCGATCAGGACGAATTCTGGCGGATCGGCAATCTGGCGAAGATTCAGACCAACCTGACTGCCGGCAACATCTTAACTACGAGTTTTCTGTTTAATCACCTTCATGATCCGCATTATGGGCTTTCTCCCCAAACTCCGCGCGATTCCACGCCTTCCGACGTGGAGTCCGTTTTTGCTGGCTCGGTCAAGGACCAGCATTCTTTTTCTGGCGGAGAATTGCTGGAAACCGGCTTCGCCTTCAACCAATACGATCTTGCCCTGACGCCGCTTGGAACTGAGCCTTACGCCATTACCCCCGACACGGCGCTGGGCAACTATTACCTGATGGAAAAAACGCTCGGCACCCGCTGGCAGGCGCTGGCAAATCTTTACCTGCCAACCCATCAGTGGCACGGGCGCCATGAATTCAAAGTCGGAGTCGATCTCGACCGCTTGCGTTACAATGCCGCGTTCTCGCGCCAGCCGATTTCTTTTCTGCGTGCAGGCCAGCAGCCGCCTCCCGCGAGCGGAACCTGTCTGACCGTCTCTCCTTCGCCCTGTTCGCGCTACTCAAGTTTTTCCGGCAGCAATGAATCCACAACTTTTAACTCGGAAGCCAGCGGCTACGCCGAGGATCGATGGCTTGTGACCGATCGCTTGCTCATCGAGCCGGGCCTGCGCTTCGACTGGGACCAGATCGTGCGGCGTTCACTGCTTTCTCCGCGCCTGGCCGGAACCTACGTGCTGGACCAGGAAGGCAACACCAAACTTTCGGCGGGAGTTGGATTGATCTATGACGCGACTCCGCTGTTCCTGGTGGCGCGGCCGTTCGCCGGCCAGCGCACGGATTATTTCTTCGACAACAGCGGGAATCCTGAGGGAACGCCGGTGTTGTCGACATTTTCCGCCGACACGAGCGCGCTCGAAGCACCGCGCTCGCTCAACTGGAGCCTGAGCCTCGAGAAAAAACTGCCCCGCGCGATTTATCTGAAAGCTGATTTTCTGGAGCGGCGTGGCGTGCATGGCTTCGTCTACAACACCCCCGGATGCGCCGCGACCTGCAACTTCATTCTGCAAAACACGCGCCACGACGACTACGACGCGCTGCAACTCAGCCTGCGCCACAACTTTCGCGGCAGCTACATGATGATGGGCGCATATACACGATCGCGGGCGCATTCGAACCAGGTGTTGGATTTCAACATCGATAACCCCGTCCTCAGCCCGCAGGCCCCAGGGCCGTATTCCTGGGAAACGCCCAATCGTTTTCTTTCCTGGGGCATTGTGCCGTTCTTCAAGCTGCCCATCATTCATAAGATCGATCTCGCTTACTCCATGGAAGCCCGCACCGGTTTTGCTTTCAGCGCGATCAATTCGCAACAGCAGATAGTAAACGGCGGGCCGGATGCATTTCGCTTTCCGACTTATTTTTCTTTCAATCTTTATGCGGAAAAGCGCTTTCGGCTGTTTGGCGCTTATTGGGCCCTACGCGGAGGGTTCGACAACCTCACCGGCCATGACAACCCGCTCTCGGTGAACAACAATGTCGATGCGGGCGCGCAGTTTCTTACTTTTAGCAATCCCATCGGCCGGGCCTTCACCACCCGCATCAGGTTCCTGGGAAGGAAGTAGGTTTTCCACAGCTTAGGTCCGTCGGCCCATAGAACCATCATCCTTTGCTATGCTTAGAGCATCTGAAACGATGGAGGCAAAATCATGGCTTTTGAACTACCGGCACTGCCCTACGACTACTCAGCCCTCGAACCCACCATTGACACGCAAACCATGAAGCTGCATCACGATATGCATCACGGCGCGTATGTGAAGAATTTGAACGCCGCGATCGAGAAATACCCCAATCTGCAATCCAAGAGCGTGGAAGATCTGCTGCGCGATCTGAACGCCATTCCGGAAGACATTCGCGCCGCAGTGCGCAACAACGGCGGCGGCCACATGAACCACAGCATGTATTGGAAAATCATGAAGCCCAAAGGCGGAGGCGATCCCAGCGGCCCGATCGCCGAAGTCATTAAGAAGACTTTCGGCAGCTTCAAAGATTTTCAAACCAAATTCAACGACGCCGGCGCCAAGCAGTTCGGCAGCGGATGGGCCTGGCTGGCGGGAAAATCGAACGGCGAAGTGGTCGTGATGAGCACGCCCAACCAGGACAATCCGATCTCGCAGGGCCTGTTCCCCATCATGGGCAACGACGTCTGGGAGCACGCCTATTATTTGAAGTACAACAACCGCCGCCCGGAGTATTTGCAGGCGTGGTGGAATGTGGTGAACTGGCAGGAAATCAATCAGCGCTACGAATCGTTCCGCTCGGTGCACGAGCCGGCCATGGCGCACCGGTGAGAACGTCATTTTTGGATCCCCACCCTCCGAAAATCGCGGAGGGTGGGGACAGCCCGCCCGGCTTTCTTTTGTTTTGGACTGGCGACTGAAATGGCGAGACAGGCAATGGTCGTACTTTATATTGTGCTGTTGGCAGCCGTGGTGGTCGGTGTGGATTTCCTGTTCTTTAGGGACCGGTTCTGGGAACGGCTGATGGTAAATATAGGAATCGTCCTGGTGTTCACAGCGTTCTACTTGAGATTTCTGAAGCATCCATGAGTAGCAGCGCGGGCACACTGGCCCTTCGAACGTGCATCTGTGTTTCCAACCAACAAATCATGGAATCAGGAATCAGTTAGACGATCTTAGTGCGCTTATAAAACGTCCGAAGGTCCCGGGCACAGAAATCCTGGTTCTGGCCGTCTCCTGGAATGTCCCGTACGGCGAAAGGTGACTGTCACATGGCACCTGTCGCGGTTTTTTGACCCTAGAGGCCCATCCCCCGGTTTCCGGACGCGGCGGGACGTTTACCAGAATGCCCTTTGCCGCGTTGTGCGACAGGCGCACAAGATCGCAAGGGGCGAAATAGTGGCTTGGGATAGGCGGGGGGCCAGATGCCTCCCAGGTCTCGCAAAAGCGGCGAGACCTGGGGCACCCTCATCGTAGGAAATTGTTTTAATTTCCCACCCAACGAAAACCGCGTTGGGTGGGGCACCCTCTAGTTCTCTCCTCCTACTTAGTGCTTCCTGCCGGCGCGAACGCGTCCGTCAGCGACACGATCTTTAACGCTGACTTGAGTTGATCAAGGCTGGCCGGGCTTTTCACTTCAATCTCAACTGGCTGGCCGGGCAACAGGTCGATGTAATTGTCGGAGTACGTCGCGTCCAAGTCGCCGAAGGATACATAGACATCTTTCGCCAGCACATCGGAAGCCAATTTCAACCGGTAGGCGCTTCCCGACTGGCTCAACTCGTTTGTGATCTTCGGCGCAGGCAGTTGCAGCTCCTTCGGCGGTGCGAGAAAGAGCAGGTTGTTGGACACAGGCTTATTCCCAACGACCAGCTCTGTAGTAATGAAAGTTTTGTCCGGATCGAAGTTTTTCAGCAGCAGAAACTCCGAGATGGGAAGCCACACATACACCTTACTCGAAAGAGCGGCAACGTCGATGGTCTGCGTCTTTTCGGTGAGAACTGTACCGTCGAAGCTCAGCAAACGGACTTTCAAGCTCGCCGAAACCGGAACGGTACGATCGGACACAACGTAGACGTTAACGATGCCGTTTTCTTCGTGCGGCGAAACCAGTAGATCGTTGTAGAAACGCCGCGCGTAATACTGCAAGGCTTTCCAGCGGGCGTAATAATCGATGCTGGCCCAGGAAGCGACCGGCCAGCAGTCGTTGAGCTGCCAGAAAATAGAGCCCATGATCCGCGGACGGTTGCGCCGCCAGTGTTCGGCGCCAATCTTGATTCCTTCCGCCTGCAAAACCTGGCTGGCGTAGAGGAATGAAGCAAAATCCTTGGGCTCGGAATAATACCGCAGCATGTAGTCGTGAATGATCGAGTTGCCTTCGTTGTTCTTCTGGTGCGCCAGCATAACCGGGGTGAAAATGCTGGTCCGGTCTTCGGGCGCGGTGAAGGCTTCGACGGTCTTCATTTCAGGAAACGACTGGAACCCGTACTCGGTCACGAAGCGCGGGAAGTGTTTTTCGTATTCGCTGAAGGGCACACGGCCATGCCAGACGCTCCAGTCGTGGTAGTCGCCGGATTGAAATTCTGGAGTTGTCTCTTCGTAATCCGAACTGGGGGAGCTTGGCCAGTAGGGACTCTCTGGAATCAGCCGCGCAGCCACACGATTCAAAATTCCGCTAAAAACCGTGAGATAGTCCTGCCACATCTGGAGGCGGGCCTGGGGAGGGAGTTGATCACGACCGCCCCAGTGGAAAGCTTCCTCGGTTTCGTTGTTGCCGCACCAGATGATGATGCTGGGATGATCGCGTAAACGGCGCACTTGATACTCCGCTTCTTTTTCCACGTTCTGCTTCCAGTCATATAGGCCCGGCTGCCAGTCGTTGCCGAACATGAAATCCTGCCAGACCATGATGCCGAGCTCATCGCAGAGGCTGTAGAACTCGTCGGTCTCGTAATAACCGCCGCCCCAATGGCGAATCATGTTCATGTTGGCGTCGCGGGCCGATTGCAGGATGCGGCGATAGTCTTCAAGGGTCACGCGACTGGGGAAGCTGTCAAATGGGATTACGTCGGCCCCTTTGCCGAATACGGGAACGCCGTTGATTATGAACTCAAAGGAACGTCCCCATTGGTCGAGTTCGCGGCGCAACACGATGGAGCGTAAGCCGGTGCGGGTTGAAACTTGGTCTTCTGCACGATTGCCCGCGCCGAGTTGCGCGTTGAACTGATAGAGAGCCTGGGCGCCGTAGCCCGCGGGATACCAAAGCTGGGGATTGTCGATATCGATCGGGAAATCGATGTGGTTCACGCCTGCGTGCAGAACGACGGCACGCGCAACCTGCATCTTCTTTCCGGACTGAGTGTAGTCGAGGGTAACTTTACCGCTGGCATCTTCGCTGGCTGTGACCTCGACCTGGGCTAGAAGATGAGCGAC
>Ga0335076_10000557_pt1 | contig 34821 bp, 21 predicted proteins | sample Lox_Sample_25_FD_206717 | JGI IMG/M metagenome (GOLD analysis project Ga0335076, IMG submission 206717) | Soil microbial communities from Loxahatchee National Wildlife Refuge, Florida, United States - Lox_Sample_2.5 | ecosystem: Environmental > Terrestrial > Soil > Wetlands | place: USA...
GTTGTTGTGGCGGGCGACAGGAGCAATAGGACGCAGCTTTATGGTGGCGGCGCTGTTCGCACTGCATCCGTTGAATGTGGAGAGTGTGGCCTGGGTAGCGGAGCGGAAGAATGTGCTGTGCATGTTTTTCTTCCTGCTCACCCTGGGGGCTTACGGATGGTACACACGGCGGCCGGGGTGGAAGCGCTATCTGGCGGTAGCGGGGTTGTTTGTGTTGGCGCTGGCGGCCAAGCCGATGGCGGTGACGCTGCCCTGTGTGCTTTTGCTGGTGGACTTCTGGCCGTTGCGGCGGGTGCAGAGTCGGGAAGCTCCCTCGGAGGAGTTTCCCGTGCCGCAGCAGCCGTTGGGGCGGTTGGTGCTGGAGAAGTTGCCGCTGCTCGCCCTGTCGGTCGCCAGTAGCGTCATTACTGTAATTGCACAGAAGGGTGCTATCAAGCAGCATCTGTCGTTCTCACCTCGTCTCGTGAATGCTCTGTACGCCTACGCGATGTATCTGTTGAAAATGCTTTGGCCGGCACATCTGGCTGCGCTCTACCCCTACGAAGGCGCGCGCCTGCCCGCATGGCAAGCTTTCCTATGGTTCGCACTCTTGGGGTCTATCACGGCGATCGTATGGCACGAGCGCAAGCGACTTTACCCGCCTGTGGGGTGGTTTTGGTACCTGGGAACCTTGGTACCCATGATTGGGCTAGTGCAGGTTGGCGATCAGGGCATGGCGGATCGTTACACCTATCTCCCTCTGGTGGGCATCTTCGTTATGGTTGTTTGGGGCGTGGCAGACTGGGTGCCAGCGGGCCAACTTAAGCAGCGATGGTGTCTGCTAGCCGTCGGCATCATCTTGGCAGTTTTGTCGGTGCTGACCTGGCGCCAGATCAGGACCTGGCGCAGTGGCTACGATTTGTGGTCGCACACGTTGCAGGTCACTAAGGACAACTACCTGGCTGAGGAGTACATGGCGTTCGAACTAGTTTCTCAATCTAGGCAAACTACCGGTCCCGAGCGTTGCACGGATGAGATCTTCACCCACTTTCAAAATGCAGTTCGCATTAACCCAAGTGATGCCTTGGGGGTTTTGAACTTCGGGGCTTGTTTGCTCGAGCGCGGGCAGTTGGAGAAAGCCATCCAGGAGGACCGGAGCCTGCCGGATCTCACCAAGGACAAAACTCTAGTGGTCAGGAGCCTGGCCGATCTGGCGACAGCCTACAGTAGGCAAAAGGATTACGCGACTGCTCAACAAAACTATCGAAAAGCCTTGGCTTTGGATCCGGAGAACTCAACGGTGCGGATGGAGCTTGCCATCGTGGAAATTGAACGGAGAATTCAGGATCGCGCATCGTCAGCGGCCGCCCATCCATCTGCCGACGCCTATTTCCGATTGGGTCAAGTACAACAAGTCGCCGGTCAAGTTGCCCAAGCCTCGGTGTCCTATGAGACTGCTCTCAAGCTGAATCCCGGGTTATCGAAAGCCAAAAACGCTCTGAATGGCGGGGGGATAGTCGAGGCAATCAAAGAGTACAAGGCTTTTCTTGATGAACAGCCGGATTCAAGCTCGCTGATGAAAGGCTCAATCGACCTGGGGGCGGCTTATCGCGGGCTGGGTGACTACGTAACGGCACGACGCTATTATCTGGAAGCCCTGAAACTGGATCCCGGAAATGAGCTGGTACGAACGAACCTGAATGAGTTAAATGTGAACGAGATGATTCAAAGGCTCTCGACTTCTGCCGCGATCAATCCCTCGCCAGAGGCCTATCTTCGACTTGGACGGATCCAACAATTTGCCGGCCAGATTACGGAGGCTCGCAAATCTTATCAGGCGGCGCTTAAACTCGATCCCAAATTCCCTGAAGCGCGGGTCGCCCTAAGTGGCCTTGAGAGTGAGGCAGGTTCGATGCGCTGAAGGATAACAGCTTCTTGGTCCGAAGAATTTCTTCACTGCGAATCAGCCTGAGTTTGTTCGTTCTTCGGTTGTAGCTGCTGTGCCGGATTAGGGCTGCCAGGCGATTGCGACTGAACGGGAGGAACGTTTGTTGGTGTCGGACCTTTGAATTCGTAACCGAGATCATGGCTAGAATCGTAAAAAAAAAGCCACTGGTTGTAGTGGTTCTTGTGTTCAAACTCGCGAATCGTCGCCGCTTTACTCTTGCTTGCGACGCCGATAATGATGCCCTGGCCACTTGGGCCAGGTGAGTTCTGATCTGAATCGGGGACGGGCGCGGGATTCGCGTCGTCGGACGCCGAGTTCGCGGCGTCAGAATTGGTCGCGTCCCCACCTGTGGAAGGAGCTGTCTGACCACCCACATTCGCTGAACCATAGGCCGGCAGGTCTGACGTGTGAAGCAATTTGAAGTCTTCGCCGGTAATCGGATCTTTGTAGAGCTTGCGGAGAGTTCTCCGCTCACTGTCTTTATACATTTGATCAAGGGTTAGTGGATAGGCCCCGTTTTTCTTTGCATAGCGCCGGATAGCGCGCGAGTATTGGACTCCCCGATGGATCAATTCCTCTTCACGATCGCGCTTGATCATGAACGCAATGCTCGGGGCGGCTGCCAGCGCAGCGATGGTCAGCAAAGCAACCGCCAAAAGCAACATCAGCAAAACGTAACCGCGCTCGACTCTCGATCTATGCTTAAAACCGTTCGTTCTGAGAAGACGCATCGTTGACCGCCATCGGAGAGGCTGTTCAGAAGGTATATTTCAGCCCGAATTGGATTGTCCTGGGGCGGTGAGCATCAACAGGATGCAGGAAAGAAGCCCCGGTCGTGCAATCCACGAACTCGGGCTGGCTGCCTGGGGTCAGGAGGGTGTAGCCTCCAGCGGCCGTGTAGGGCTCGCCCCCGATGCCGCCGCCATAGCAACTGATCGTATTGCTCCCCGTATTCCCGATATTCGGATTGAAGAGTCGGAACTGCGTGTGATTAAAAACATTAAAAGCTTCCGCACGGAATTCCAAATTGCTACCTTCCGTAATCTTAAAGAACTTGAACAGGGACATATCGAAGTTAAGGCGGTGGGGATTCACTAGAAAATTGCGACCGGCGTCTCCGAACGTGAGACCCTGGGGCGCGGCAAACGCGGCGGGATTGTACATAAGTGGACCGATACTCTGTGCGTTGAATTCGTTTATGCCGACTGGCAGCTTGGCACGGGGACTGGCGACCACGTCCGGATAGGAGCCTGCTCCGGCCAGGTTTGCTACTCCCCCATTGTCCAAAACTGAAATGCCGATAGAGCTTCCATTGTTGATAACGCTGAAAGGCGTTCCAGACTGAAACAATGTGATTCCCGAAATCTGCCAGCCGTCGAGCAGGGAGCGCAGCACCTTGGAATCGCTTTGAGCCGGCTGCGCGCTTTGCGTGGCAGCCGGTGCCCAGAGCCAACGCTCTAGCGTTGCGCTCAACTTGGGAACGTCGTAAATATAGTTAAAGGTCAGCAAGTGGCGCTGATCAAAATTCGAACTTGCCCAGCTCGATTTGATGTCGGCGGAGTTGACAAAGGACGGATCCGAACGATCAGAAGAATCGTCCAGTGAGTGGCTGTAGGTATAAGAGACTCCCAAAGTAAGCGGACCGCGGGTCCGGCGCAGCGTAGTCTGTAAAGCATGATATTGCGAATCTGCGATGTTTTGCAGGGAAAGAACCCGGTGAAAACCGAAATAGGTACGCAGAGTATCCGGGTTGGGAATTCCTTGATAAGGAGAATTGCTGATCGGATTCGTAACTCCGTAGCACGCCGCGACAAGATTCTTCCAGGCCGGCTGAGTGTTATGTATTTCAACTCCATTTACCACGAAGAAGACATTGTCGGGATTGTTGCCGGAGTTTTGTGGCTGACAGTCGGTGGCAGTGTTAAGGGGCTGACCCGGGTTGAATGGGTTACCGTCGAGAGAAATGCCATTGTTCGAGCCGGTTGGTGGAGGTGCCAACTGGTTGATCTGCAACAGCGCTGTTAAGTGAGTTCCTTTGCTGCCGACATACGCGACCGTGGCCACCATGTCTTTCGGCAGCTGCCGTTGAATGCTGAAGCTCCATTGTTGAGCATAAGGCCACGTGGTCTCGGTTGGAATGGACGAGACGTCGAGCGGGAATGCAACAGGAGTCGTTCCGTTATTTCCACCCAAGCCAATATTGGCATAGCTGAACGGGAAAGCATTGGTCATGGTGAGGACGTTGGGCGGGGACCCTTCAAGCGAGCCTGTGTTGGCTTCTTTGGCAGTGCCGTGCTCGAAGAAAACTCCGTATCCAGCTCGAATCGAAGTCTTGCCATCGCCCTTCGGGTCCCAAGCGAAGCCAACCCGCGGCGCGGGATTGAACAGGTGACTCGTCATACAGCTAGCTGGCACGCCATTGCTTCCGCACTGCACTAAACCATTGGTGATGGCAGGATTCAGATTCTGCTGCGGGTTGTCCTGATTGAACGGGATAGGCTGGCCCGCCGAATTTACGAAATAACCGGAGTTGGCGATGGCGCCGTTGACTTGGAAGATCTTCACAGTGGAAGCCAGCTGCGGGTTGTAGGCGCTGGCCAGCCAGTTATACGCGTTCAAGTTCTTTTCGTGATAATTGCCGAAGATGCTGAAACGCACCCCCAAATTGATCGTGAGGCGGTGGTTGAGACGCCAGTCATCCTGGATGTAGGGTTCGGCGATCCAATAATCGTTGTAATACTTAAGCTGGGCGCTGTCCTGCTGGTAGCTCTTGATCGCATTGACAGTGCAGTCTTGCTTGCATCCTGGTGCGCCCGGACCGGCTAAAAAATCGGCGAACGCATTGCCCGTTGTGAATAGATTGTTTTGATTACTGAAAGTGAGGATGCCCTGCAAATCGCCGGTGGCCGAGCCAATGGAGCCGTTGGTCTCGTTCCTCTGCGCGTCAACAACTTCAGCTCCAAACTGCATGGTGTGGTGGCCGATCACCTTGCTGACGTTGTCCGTCACGGTATAGGTTGGGTTTGTATGTTCCCAGGGAGTATAAGAGGGATCCACAGCGAAACCATTGCCTCCATACTGGGCGTTTGTTCCTGCGATGATCAGGCCAGGCGGCTTCCCACCCTGGCCGTTATTGAACAGGTAATTCATGCAGCCGGTGGTTAGTCCGCTTTTTGTGCAGCTGGGAAGAGGCTGAAGGTTGGCACCGGGGCCGTTCAGCGTGCTGAGGGTGATATGAGAGTTTACATAGCTGACCACAAATTCGTTCAGCAACGACGGCGAGATCGTATTGGTCAATCGCACGACAAGACTGGTGCCGGGGCCATTGAGTCGGTTCTGGACAGTGGGAAAGCTCTGCTGGTGGATCGCGGCGGTTTGCAGGTAACCCCACAGCGGCGTGGGCACCGTGTCGTCCACCGAGTCATGAATGTAGCGGAATGTCAGCCGCATATTGGGCGTGAAGTCGTGGTCGACGTGGGCCAATTCTTCCCGCCAATACGATGGTGGCGAGATCGCGGCCACGTAACAGGGAATGTTTGGCTTGCCGGTGTTGGGATCAATGGTGCCGGCAAGGCTGGAATTACAGCCGGTTGCCGAATTCGGCAAAGGGATCATCCCCGTCCCCAGAAGCGCTTTGCTGGTGGGGTTGATGGGAACCAGATTGCCGGCAAAGGTAAACCCGGCGAACTCCGGGCAGTCGGGATAGAGCGTGCGATCAACCGGGGCGCCACCCGTGCCCACAAACGGGCAAACGTCACTGAAATCTGCACAGGTGCCCGGCCCTCCGTTTCCGGACAGGTCGACGGGACAATTGGTCACTCCGATCCCGCGCTCCTGCGCCGTGGGCACGGCCTGGTTAAAATCTCCGGGCTCGTTTCCGGGCCCCAATGGAGACTTTTCCAGGCGAAACTCCTCGGACCAGAAGAAAAACGTCTTGTGCTGATGCGTCTCGAAAACCCCCGGGATGAAGAGCGGTCCGCCGATGGTCCCTCCAAAATCTTGCCTGCGGTAGAGCGGCGCCTTGCCTGGGGGATCGAAGTAGTTGCGGGCGTTGAAGAACTCATTGCGTACAAAGTCATATACCCCGCCATGAAACTTCTGTCCGCCGGACTTGCTGGTCACCAGCACTGTGCCGGAGGCGCTCCGCCCGTACATTGCACCGTAGTTCGAGGTAAGCACTTTTACTTCCTGGATCGCATCCAGGCTGGGATAGACCATCAACGTGCTTTCCGCGCCATTCAGCCCGGCGTTCAGAACATCGCTGCCGTCGACATCGAAATTGTTGTACTCTACCCGGCCGCCGTTCACACTGTATTTGACGCTGCCCCTCACGCCCACCAACGCTTCGTCTTGCCCGGTCTGGTTGCTTACCCCCGGCGCCAGCGCGATGAGTTGGGTAAAGTTTCGACCGTTCAATCCGGTCTGCAGGACTTCTTTTTCCGTAATAGTGCCTTCAATATGCGCCGTTTCAGTCTGCACTTGCGCGGCGTTGGAAGCCTCCACGCTGACCTGTTCCTTTGCCGTGGGAGGCTGCAGCTGCGCATCGATTTCGAGCGACTGGTCGGCGGTCAAGGTGATATCCGCCTCAAAGGCAGCGAAACCGGCAGCGGTGACTGAGAGCTTGTATGCACCCGGCGCCAATCCGTTGAGCGCATACTCCCCGCGCGCATTGGCGGCAACCGTTTGCGTGCCCCCCGGGCCGGTCACGGTGGCGGAAGCGGCCTGAATTACCGCATTCGATTGGTCCGTCACTTCTCCGTAAAGCGCGGCCTTCCCCTTTTGTGCTTTTACGGAAAGGGCCTCAGGCGCCGCCACCGATGCCTGCCCTGAAGAAGTAGTTGGCTGCGCCGGCGTCTGGGTTTCGCTTCCTTGTCCAGGTGTGGCAGGGGCGGCTTTCCGAGCAAGTGGCGCAGTCTCAACCGTCTTTGGCAATTCTCTTAGCACTGCATCGGCTTCGAGATTGGCGTCGGCGCTTACGGAAATATTGACTTCAAAGGGAGAAAAACCCGGGGCGCTGATGTACACCTGGTAGTCCCCCGGCGCCAAGCCGTCGAACTTGTACTCGCCACGCTCGTTGGTGGTCGCCCCTTGTGCGCCTGCCGCACCGTTTACGCTCACCGTAGCCTGAGGAATGGGTGCGCCCGAAGGCACAATAACCACTCCGTGCAGAGACGCTCCCCCGCCTTGTGCCAATAACGGCGTGCACAAGCAGGCAATCGAACCTGCGAAAACAAACAGTAGCTTTCGAAATATCACGAGAAGCGCTCCCACCGGAAGGCCGCGGCCACATGCCCCTCGAAGCTTGGATCTTCGGGAAACGGTAGCTAAAAATGAGAACAGTAAACTACCGCCGCATTGTTACAGGCGGATGAAGAGGAAGTTAATTTCCGGTGACACGCTGCTGCCAACTCAGTGGAACCATTCCAGATCGAAATCTGCACAGAAGCTTCGATCGAGCGGACCGGCAAGTCAACTGCCAATCGGCATTGACTCACTGAACCTGCTTTACAACCCCCTGCGTTGATTCAATGCAAAGCTTGCGGAGCCAGGAGACTAGGCCTTCTTTTCCACAGTTGCGCACCGAGGGCCAAGCAGAAATTTATCTTCATTTAATCTTTCGGTCATTCTCCAGTAACAGGCGCCGCCGATACTCGCTTCGCATAATTTTATGCTCCAGGGGTTATGCGCACACGCTCGTCGCTTTGCTAATGGCATGGCGCTCTTAATCGGCCACGCAACCACCGTAACGCGTTCCGTCGCACACGAAGTCAAATCTCATAAGGAGAGATTGAAATGAGCAAAAAGTTCGTGGTAGTAGCGCTGGTGCTGTTGCTCGCGGCGCTCATGTCCTCCAACGCCTTTGCTGCAGCCATCCCAGGCTGTACCACCGGCGTGAACCCGGTGTATATCGCCGTGGGTTCCTCGGGCCAGTTCAACACCTTCGCTTACGCTGCCCAGGATATCCTCCTGGCTGCCGGGAACGGATACGAGTTCTGGGCGGGCAACAACGTGACTCAGCTTGTAGATAGCCGGGTCAACGTCAACGACACGGTAAAAGTGTGGATGGCGTGGGACACCCAGGCAGTTTGCAACTTGTACGTCTACTTCAGTTCCGACTCCACCGTCGGCGTGAAGGACTTCTTCGCTTACACTCACATTACCACCCCGAAAGCCGCCAATGTTGGCTCGGTGTACGTCAACCCCAGCGGAACTACGTGGCCCGCTTGCCCCAACACGACGAGTCCGATCAACGCCGGACTGCCGGTTTGCACTTCGACGGGGACCGTTCCAGTCCAGATCACAACCTTCCTCACCACCAAAGCGGGGCCAACCTCTTCTACCTCTAAACCGCAGCCACATTGCGGGCAAACCGCGTCAACCAGCACCACCTTCTGCTTCTTCAATGCCGGCATGGCCGACGTCCGGCCGGAAGATACTCTCTATGCCACCACCCGCGCCCTGACCAACTTCGCCAGCACCACCTACGTTGGTTTGGGATACAACTCCGCCGTGTGCGGCGGCAGCGCCACGCTTGGCTGCCCGTTCTACACAGCCATGGGAACGGGATCCAAGTTCAACGTTGTCAAATTCGCTTTGACAGGCACCGACCCGATCGGCAAAGGGACGGTCCCGACATACACCACCCTCAGAACGGGAGCTGCTCCGGTTGTGGTTCTCGCAAGTAACTTCGACAGCACCACTTCTTCCGGCTTTGGATACGTGGATTCAAATACGGGAACCTACCTGTACCACGACATCCTGCGCAAGGTCCTGGCCCTGTTCTACGAAGGAACGCTCAGCTGCACCGGCGACGTTCTGCCAACGGCCGCCGTACCTTGCCAGAGCCCCGACAGTCCTGTGGGTTGCGGCGTTGGCGCCGGCAATCCAGTCCAGGTACTTCAACGCGAGGAACTCTCGGGCACTTACAACACCTTCGAGTTCAATGCGATTCGCACCATGACGGGAAGTTCGAATCCGTTCAAGGGCCAGCAAACCATCTCCGCAACCAACTGGGTCAGCGATGCTTTGAGTTCGCAGGAGTTTAACAACTACCCAGCGCTCAACTACAACAGCGGATCAGGATGTCCGGCCGGCGGAACGACGGTTCCTGATGGCAGTACAAACTGCGGCGATCCGCTCTACCAAATCACCACCACCTCCTCCAGCGCCTGCGGCGCAGGTGGCTGGAAAGCACGCGCCATTGGCACGGGCGAACTGGTGAATGCATTGGTCAACAAGAATGCGCAGCAGACTTCCGGTTCTTCCATCTTTGTCAACGATGGACTGGGCTATGCCTTCTGGGGCTACGGCAACGTCTCTGCCCTCTGCGCCGGCCAGACCAGTGGCTCGGGCTTTGACACCTGCAGTCAATACCTGGGTCACTACCTGACAGTGGATGCAATCGATCCCCTGTTCAGCAGCGAAGGCGGAGCCGACAACGGCGAAAATGTTGCCGGGGCTTACAACCTGCCGCAATGCAACCTGAAGCCAACCGGCACGCTCTCCTGCGGGGCGCTGCCCTTCACGCACATCAAGGATGGAAAGTACCCCATCTGGACCCTCCTTGGTCTGGTGACGTTCAATCAGAAGACTGGGCAGACAATTCCGCCAGGAGTGGTCGCCATGGTGGCGAACGCGGAAAATGAAGCTGGTGGTGGCAAGAACATCGATGACTTCGTGCCACTGTTGACGAACATCAACCTGACCACTTACACGGGTGATCTGAACTTGGGCGTGCTTAGGTCCCACTACATCCAGTCAGCGGTCAACCCGGCGGACGGTATCTCAGGGTGCAGCGGCGTGTTCACAGGGATACCGATTGGACACAACACAAGCACCGCCTCCAACCCAGTTTGCCTTGGTGACGCTGGCGGCGACGTTGGCGGCAGCGTCTTCACGGTGCAGTCGGTCGTCGACTTCAACAAGGACTTCGGCGGCACGACCTACCTCAACGGCAAAGCTCTACCAGCTGCCTACGGAATCTACGGCTTGCACCAGTAATCCGTTTGATTCGTATACAAAACACGCTGGAGGCGAAGGGGGCGAAAAGCTCCTTTCGCCCTCCGGCGATTTTCATCGAGGTGTTCATGGGAGCTTTGAGCAGAATTATGAGGGCCAGGTTTTTTCGCGCCGGGTACGCTGTTCGTGGATTTTTCGTTTCCAGCATTCTTCCCATAGCTTTGGGTTGTGCGTTCGCGCAAACTTCACCGGGTACAACCCCGGATAGCCACGCTGCAAGTCAGAATGCCGCTCAGAATGCGAGCCAGAGCGCGACGCAGAGTGTCACTCAGAACCATACTCAGAACAGCGGGGCAGCAACCACGCCCAAGACGAACGCCGCGCCAGCTCCTCCGTCGTCCGCGACACCAACGGCGACGCCTGCGACAAGCACACCGGCAAACGGTGCGCCGGGAAAGAACCCGAATGTTCCATTTGGGTTTACTCCTTCGGTCGATCCCAAGACCGGCCATCCTTTGTACGAAACGGTGGAAGAAGACTGGAGTTCACTGGATATAGGCGCCAGCAAGCTGAAGCCGCAACCGCCGCTGGTTATCCCCACCGATGACGAGGATAAATTCACGCGAACTATGGCGCAGGTGCAGTGGAGGCCGGGCGATCCGCTTGACTTGTATCTGATCATGCCCAAGGGCGTGAAGAAACCGCCGGCGGTGCTTTATCTCTATAACTTTAGCGAGTCGGCGGATCGCTTTCGCGATAACGGCTGGTGCCAGCGAGTGACTAGCGGCGGAGTGGCCGCGGTTGGGTTTGTTTCTGCGCTTAGCGCCGACCGCTTTCATGACCGGCCCATGGAGCAGTGGTTTGTCAGCGAATTGCAGGAATCGCTGGGCAGCACCGTGCATGACGTCAAATTCATTCTTGATTACCTGGCGGAGACGGGCCAGGTCGACATGAACCGCATCGGCATGTTCGGCCAGGGATCGGGCGGGACGATCGCCATTCTTGCCGCGGCTGCCGATCCGCGAATCAAGGCGGTGGACGTTCTGGAGCCTTGGGGAGACTGGCCGGTCTTTCTGGCGAAGTCTCCGGTGGTCGCGTTGGACCCCAACCACACGAACTTCGCTACCCCGAAGTTTTTGAAAAGAGTGGCGCCCCTCGATCCGGTGAAATGGCTGCCCCAGTTGAAGATTCCGGTCCGCATCCAGCAAGTGAAGGAAAATGGGGAGACACCCATGGCAGTCAAGGAAAGAATCAAGGCCGCCGCTCCGAAGCAGGCCGAAGTGGATCGCTTTGAAGGCGACATGGTTCTGGGGGAGCGGGAAGGCCATGGGCGCCTGTTCGACTGGATCAAAGCCAGGCTGCAAGAGCCTGCCAAGCCGGGAGCAAATAAGCCAGCTATGGCGGCGAATGTGGCAGCGCCACCGCGGAGCGGGGGAAATCAGACGGCGCAGCATTAGCCGCGAGCTGGCTTCTGGAACGCGAAGCGCCGGCATTTTTTCTTGATGAGAGGCGATTAGCTTTGTGCTAGAGTTCCAGCTTTTCCGGCAGCTCTAGCCCCCCGCGCTGGCGGGAAATTTGTGGTCAATCGCAGAGTTCCAACCGGTTCGCAGGGCCTCGCGAGATTCTTCATGAGGGCTAGTGTGACTGAAACCAGGAATTTCTACTTTTTATCCGTCTGCTTGATCTTATCTTGCGTGGCCGTGGGGTGCTCGGGTTCGCCGGACAACAGCAACCAAATTCCGCAATCGGGTGTGCAGTTCACCTCCCCAACCTCCAGTCCGACCATTGGCCCGGGACAGAGCGTGAATTTCACGGTGCAGGCTCAAGGTGGGGTAACGTGGAGGTTACAGGGTGCCTTTGGCGGAGCAAAAGCTCCGGGGGAGCTCACCAATACAACCGACACCTCGGCAACCTACACTGCCCCAGCTTTGACTAATCCTCCTTTGTGCAACGCGTCGTCGGGACCGCCCAATCCGCTTAGTGTCGGGGTGGTGGCGGTGTCAAAGGCAAACAGCTCAGGGTCAGCAGTTATCAACGTGTCGATCGTTCAGGCCTTTGCCTGTGTTGCGACCGTTCCGACTTTCCCTTCGTGTCCCCCGGCCGGCAGCGTGCTGTTGCCGCCAACTTCTCAGCCGTTTACTCAGCTTTCCGAGATTGGGAGCTTTACCTCTTTCGTGATCGGCGATGGCGGCTATCAGGTAGGGATTCCGTTCGGCGCGCCTCCGTTTTCCTGGAAGATCACGTCGGGCTCGCTTCCCATTGGGCTCTCGCTTGGCGCGGGCCGCGATTCTTCCAGCGTGTTGATTTCCGGCACGCCCGTTTCTTCCGGCTGCTCTACATTTGCCCTTCAGGTGACGGATGCGACCGGAGTAGCCAGTACGCCTGTCGCGTTCAATGTTGTGGTTCTCCCCAATCCACTTAAGGCTCAGGTGTCGCCTTATCCCCAAACGTATCTGACAGCAAAAAATGCAGGTATACCTTATCAACCTACGCCGCTGACAGTTTCCGGGGGCGTTCCGCCTTACACTTGGGCGCTGTCCAATCCGGGAAGCCTTCCTTTCCCGCCAAATTTGACTTTGACCACGAGGCTTGGGTCGGCGGCCGCCTACATCTCGGGCACGCCCACTGCGGAGGGCCTTCAGGTCGGTACGTTTCCGGTGCCCTTCGTTGTTAGTGACAGCCAGCAGCCCTATCCGGCCCTGGCGACTCCAAGCGTGACGTTAAATGTTCTCAACCTACCCAGTTCCTGCACGCCAGCAGGAGATATCCAGCCACTGCCGGGAGTCAACGGTGGAGTGCTTGGCGCGGGTAACGTACCGACGGATTCTTACCTGGTGGGCGCGCTGGCCTTCCTGCTGCATGGTTTCGACGCCAACGGGCCGGTGTTCATAGCTGGTTCCGTTACGCTGGACGGAGCGGGCAACATCACAAGCGGCGTCGAAGATGTCACGCGCAAGAGCGGCTCACAGACCCTCACGATCGAACCGGCGGGCAGCGCCTACACCGCCGGGGTAGTTGGAGTGAAGGGGCCAAACACCGCGCGAGGCTGCATGACCCTGGCGGATTCTTCGGGCGGCACAACTTCGTTTTCGTTCTCGCTCGGTGGCTGCTCGAACCAATACGTTGAGAGCGGCGCGACTACGACCAGCGACAACGCCTGTGGCATGAAACAAAACAGCCAGGGAGAAAATATAGCCGCAGGATTTTTTACGAACGGCCGCATGGTTGAGTTTGATGACGCGACGGGCAGCGGCACACGGCTTACGGGCATTTTGCGATTACAGGATCCGTCGAGTTTTTCCACCGGGCTGAGCGGGCCCTACGCCTTTGGGTTGGGTGGCCGTTCCACCGGCGGTCACTACGCCATGGCCGGTTCGTTTCGCGCTGGCTCTGGCAACCTGAATTCGGTGGCGGCGGACTTCGACGATGCCGGGACGCTCGGCACTCAGCTTACCGGCGGGTCCGGGACCTACAACGTCGCCGCGTCCGGCCGGGGTACCGCCACGCTGACAATCGGGAAAGCAAGCTTTGATTTGGCGCTGTACATGGTGAGCCAGAACGAAGCCATCCTAGTATCGACAGATGCCCTTAGCGACGGCCATCCCATAATTGGGGGAGAAGCGATCACCACCTCGAGTTCTTTCAGTGGCGCGTCGGTACAAAACAGTCACATGTTTCACATCGATGGCTTGGTACCGAGTTGTACAGCCGAGCCCTCGGGCTGCGCCGACGTGAGCGTTGGCACAATCTTCTTTGATGGCATTGGTTCTTTCACCGGAACCGAATTTCAGGACCAGGCTGCAACCTTGGGGACGACTTCGCTCGCGGGCGCGTACGCTGTTGATCCTTCGTCAGGGCGGACCGTTTTTTCCGCGCCTGAGATTGGCCAGAATCTGGGCCCGCACGCTTTTGTGGCCTATGTGATACCGAAGCCTACGAATCTGACGCGGTCCACCTGCCGCAACCCTGCGAGCTGCGTCACCGGATTTCTCGTGGGGACTGACAATGCAGCGCAAGACGGAGTGCTGGAGTTCCAGACTTCCTTTGCCACGCCGCCCCCGCCGTTCTTTGCCAGGTTTGTGGCAGGGGATTATTCTTACGGGACGAACGAGAGCCTGGATGCAACGACGGCCAACCTGGAAGGTTCAGTCTCGGCACTCCCGAGCCCCTCGTTGCTCACGTCAGGAAGTTTCACCCGAATCGAGCAAGACGTAAATTACGCTGACCCAGGATATTGCCTTCAGCCGGGATGCTTGCTTTTAATTCCCGACGAGTCTCTCACGGGGTCTTATTCGGTAAATGCAAACGGTACCGGCAATTTCGGCGGCAACACCGTTTCGGTCACCAACGGGAGAGTCGTCTTCTATATTGATGAGTCGCCGCTCAATCTGCACCCAACAGTCGTGGTTGCCGAGCAATGACAGCGGAATGGAAGAATTTTCGTTTGAACTTGATCTCGAGAGCAGGCTTCATGAATAAGATTTTGGCAGGACTGTTGTGTCTCCTGGCGATCGCATTTCTAAGCTGCGGGAGTGGAAAGAGCGACCCGCCAGCGACAGCTTTCCCTTTGATCTCTGGTTCCTGGGAGTTTATTGCATCCTCGACCAGCAATCCTGGGTTCCAAACCGGACTAGAGGTCAATCTGCAGGAAGGCCAAGTCCTGGTCAGCAGCTTTCAGTACAAGCCTAATGGGCAGCTTTCGGCGTCTGGCCTTCAGCAGATCCAACTCATCGGAGCCGAGTTAGATCCCGCCAACAATATCACGTCTGTCGCGTTCAGCGGCGCCTGCGGCGCTGTCGGTGGCGGTGTCCTTAGCGGTACCGTCGATACAAACTTCGACGTTGCCCTGACTTACAGCCAAGCCAACAACGTGTTCAATGTGAAGGCGTTGCTAAGCTCTGACCTCAAGAGCATGACCGGTACGTATACGCTCGAATCCGGAGGCAGTTGCAACGACAGCGGTCTTTTCACGGCAACGCTCGTGCCGAAGCTCGCGGGCGTATACACCGGCCAACTCGTTTTGCCCGACGGTACGACAGGCAATGTGAGCGCCACGCTCAGCGAAAGCTCTCCTGCGAAGTTCAGCTCCAATCTGATCATCGCAGGCACGCAGAACACTTCGCTGTCGCTTAACGGAGTGGTGATGGGTAATTCTTTTTCGGCGACGGGGACTTTCCAGTCTCAGACGGTGACGTACTATGGGTACTCGTATCAAATTGTCATCGAAGACGGAATCAACCAGGGTCTTACACAAAGTTCGCTTTACCTGGTCAACGCCACCGACCCAAATAATTTGGTTCCTGCGGGCACACTGACGATTCCCATTCCACCCCCGTAAGCTGAGCATGGACTTCACGCGGCCGATTCACTAGTTCCTGCCGATTCAAACCGGACAAGCAAAAAAAAATCTCACCCCCACCCGGCCAAAGGCCAGGCAGGGGTGAGGTTCGCACACGCTACGGCAAGTAGTAGCGGAACGAAGTGAAGACCATGTTCTCGATCCCGTGCGGATCGGCAGGAATGCCGAGGGCCGGGTTCCCCACGCCTGACCACGTGTTGCGGCTCACGTAGGAGTATTGCGGACCGAACTGCACACGGCCTTTGGGACCGTTGTACAAGCGGTACCAAAACCCTACAGTCCCTTCGATCAATGCTCGCGTATCACCGATACAGTTGGCCAGAGAGCCGGGAGTGAACCCGTTGGTGGTCGTACCTGGCAGGACCTCGGTAGTGCAGCCGGTGTTGGTGAACTTCGGTGAACCGTAGCCCACCGGCTTGCCGGAGATGGGATCGACGTCCCAGCTGCGGCCGGCGTATTCGGCTCCCGCATTCATATAAATATCCAACTTGGGCCCGTGCCATTCGATGGTCGCCAGCCCTTGGTAGTTCTTCAGGGGAGATGGCGTTCCGTCAGAACGGACAGTCACGTCAGGCAAGCCGCCTGTGCCGTAGCGGCCTACCCCACTGCCGCCTAGCACATGACCGCCCAAATCCAGATGTTTCTGGAAGATGGAAACACGGGCATTTGCGCCCACGCCGCCGGCCGTCTTCGAGGAGTTGAAGGCCAGCGCCGCGGAAGGAGTGGTGACGGTCGAGCCCGCCGGACAAGTTTGTCCGGTGGCAATCTCGGCGCACGGAAAGACTCGGTCCCGGAAATCGGTGAAGATTCCAAAAACCTCGTAGTGTCCGAACCCCGGCTCGAACACCGCTTTGGCGATGATGTCCGGAGACGGGTTAAACGAGTAGCTCCCGTTGAAGGCGTTGTACAGACCTCCGGCGTTACCCAGCGAGCCAAACAACGCGTTGTTTACGTTGTTGTGGGCCGTGAAGGTCTCTTGGGAGTTCTCCACTGACGCGGCCAGCCAGAATTTATTGCCGAAGTTCTTTGACAGACGTGCGCCATACTGCCGGGCCCAACTGAACCCGATGGTGTATTGCGCATCGATAGTCATGGGCAGAGCTTCTGTACGGTTGTCCACGCCCTTCTTGGTTTCTGTCACCAGGCTCCACATCTGGCCACCGGTGAAAGTCCAGCCACTATTGAAGGCAGCCTGTCCCCAGAATTGCCTCTGCCTGAGCGTGTAACTGTTGCTCTGGTTGCTGTTGGAGGTTACGCCCGCCGAAAGAAAGTCGGCTTCGACGTAGCCGGTGAGCTTGGCAATGGAAAGTTTCCCCTCGCCCAGCAGGGAGAGTCGTGACTGGCGGGCTGATCCGTAGAATTCCGACAGTTGCGTTTGTGAACTTCCCGGCAGCGGTATGCTGTTGAAGGGTGTGTTCACGTCGGCCGCGAGAGCGCGATTGCGCCACACGCTTTCTGCCGCGAAGAAGCCTCCCGGGGTCAACGTGACCCCTTTGTAGTGGATAGCCAAGGGGCTCTCCAACGTGGAGGTGATGTTCTTCTGGGTTTCTTGCAGACTCAACGCGGTGTTGGTCGCATTGGTTTTCAGGTCGGCGACATCGCTTTTCACGGCAGTGACGTCAGCCTGCTGCTGCGTAGCTACAGAATTGGCCGTGTTGGCTTGTTGCTGGGCCTGGCTGGCCTGGGTTTGGACCTGATTGACTTGCTGTTGCAGTTGCTGCAGTTGGCTGTCCCGGTTCTGCAGTTGCTGCATAAGCTGCTGGATTTGTTGCTGTTGAGCCTCGATGGCTTGCTGCATCTGGGTGAGCTTGGCATTCACCGAGGTCGTGGAAGTCCCGCTCTTGGTGGCTTTCTTGGTGCTGGAGGAAGCGGTGCTTTGCGCATCCGCCGCCGCAACAGCCAATAAACAAGCGAGGGTAACCGCTAACACTTGCCTCATGTGCGTTATCTCCTTACTAAGTTGAATTCAACATGGGGCTCCTCCTTTTTTTCTTCGTTATATTTCCAACCGGAAACCGCTTCCCGCGAGTGCGGTGGGCCGCTCGACGGCGACGAATTTTTCTCTCCTGACGCACTCACGGCGTGTATCTATTAGTGGCACAATGCGTTACTTCTGTGACACACCCTGGAGTCGTTGTGAACATCATACTCCGGTGTGGCGGGCTTTGTCCTTACAGCGTAGTAATTTCCGAGCCTGGATGATCCGCGTTCAGGCGACGCTATGCCGGGTCAGGCGGCGACGAGGAGACTTGCCGGCATATTCGATGCGGTTGCGTCCGTTTTGCTTCGCGCGATACAAAGCTTTGTCGGCAGCCTGGATCACGGGTTCAACTTTCCGCGCTCTCGAGTCGGCAGAAGCGGCCCCGATGCTGATGGTGACCGAAAGCGAATTCATACCATCGGCCTGTCCCACGCAACGTGATCGCGCGTGTGTGATGGCTGGAGCTCTGCGATCACCGCTCATCCGTTTGCGCCGATCCGCACGATCTTGCGCCAGCAAAGGAGCCGGGCGACGGCGTTCTTCTCCACCGCGCAAGCGAAAAACCGAATCTTCCACCGTACACCGCAGCATATCGAGCGAGGCCATGGTTTCTGGCAGAGACTTACCCGGAAACAGGATGGTGAACTCTTCGCCGCCAACGCGATAAGCGCGGCCTCCGCCAGTTACGTCTGCCAGCCGGTGCCCGACCATGCGTAGGACCTGGTCGCCGGTTTCGTGTCCATGTGTGTCGTTCACGCGCTTGAAGTGGTCGATGTCGACAGCTGCAATCGTATAGGGAGCTTCGAGATGAAGGACGGCTTCATTGAAAGCGCGGCGTGCCGGCAAGCCGGTCAGTTCATCGTAATACGCCAGGAGATAGGAATTCTCGATGATCGAGGCCAAGAGAATCACAGCCGCGGTGCCCATAAACGCGGTGGGAATCCGCCCCACTCCGCCTGATTGCAAGGAAAGAAACGCCGCTGCCAACGACCATAGCAATCCAATCTCCGCCGGTTTGCGATGGAGGAGGAAACGGAGCAATAGAAGTGCGAAGGCGATGCCGAAGATGATCAGGGCGAGTTGCGGCAGTCGCGTCCAGGATTGCCGGCCGAGAAAATCGGGATGAAAGAATCCGGGGGAACGAACCGCCTCTGGCCGGCAAATGACGGCCACAAAGACCGATTCGAAGAATATAAGCGTTGCCCCTGGAGTCAGGGAACGAAGCGAAAGACCGTCCTCTGGTTTCACTGAAAAACCCAGGAAATTCAGAGGTATTAGAAGTGCCACCGCCTCGAAGGCAATGCGGCCGGGACCGGTGGCCGCGATGTGGCCGTGCGAAAAGAACGCGACAGCTCGATAGGCCAGCAACAGCGTAAGCAGGGTGAACAAGATTCGGCTGGAATGAAAGCGCCACGCCAGCAGAATGGCCGCTCCAAAAGCTGCGTAGTAGTAGAAGTCAATCCCCGCTGATGGAACGGTCACGAGACCGCTCCAAAACAGAGCGATGGCTGCCAGCAACAGCACGCCACCGGGAACCAGCAGAGATTTCGAGGTCGCCTTGGCCCACAAATCCACAGTCGAATTCCTTCCTCGTCATGCCGCTCACTCTAAAAGGAAATTATCCCCGGTGAGAGAAAAGGGAGCGAGTGGCAGCGCAGATGCCCGGGAAGGGCTTCGGATACTTCGGATTTCCATTCCTGCATGCCGTTCCTTCTTGGGAGTGCTGCACCCTTTGAGAGTATCTGAATCTCTTGCGCTGGTCTGTCTCCTGGCGAAGAATCGAAACTATTAAATCAATCTTATGCGCATTCTCATCGCCGAAGACGATGCCGCCCTGGCCAGTTTTGTCCGCAAGGGGTTGGAAGCCGAACATCACGTGGTGGAGGTTTCAGCCGATGGCGAACAGTCCAGAGCGATGGCCGCCGAATTGAATTTCGATCTGGTCATTCTTGACCTGAGCCTGCCGCATCTCGATGGAGTTTCCATCCTGCGCTTTTTGCGGACGCGCAAACCCAGCCTGCCGATTCTTGTGCTGACAGGAAGAAATCGGGTGGAGGACCGCGTGCAGTGTCTGGACTTGGGGGCCGACGACTATTTAGCCAAGCCGTTTTCGTTCAGCGAGCTTTCCGCGCGCATCCGGGCGCTGATGCGGCGCAGCCATCTGCCGGCGGAATCGACGCTTACCGTCGACGATCTGAAACTGGACCGCGTGGAACGGCGGGTGGAGCGTGCCGGAAAAAGAATCGAGCTTACCTCGAAAGAATTTGCGCTGCTCGAATACTTCATGCGCAACGCCGGGCGGCGGATCACGCGGGCGATGATCATCGAACATGTGTGGAACCTTTCCTTTGACACCTGCACCAATGTGGTCGACGTGTACGTCTTCGGCCGCTGGCAGCAGATCGACAGCGTGCGTGGTGCAGTTGTCGCCTTGGGCATGCAGCGGATGCGTGACATCGCTTTATCTTGCTCCGTGCTCAATCTCATGCCAAAGGAGACGGCGACATTTGATCCTGTAGTTTTTTGGGAACATTCCCTGGGCTGCGCGCTGGTATGCCGCCAATTTGCCCGCAAAATCGGATTCGCCGATCCCGGCAAAGCGTACCTTGCTGGCCTGCTTCACGACATTGGCATCATCGCTCACTTGTGGGTAGCTCCGCGCGAGTTTGCCGCAACCATCAAAGCTGCTTCCCACGAGCATGTCCCCTTGCACGAAGCGGAGAACGAGGTGCTGGGAATCACGCATTGCGAGAGCGGACGCATTGTGGCGCAACGCTGGAATTTTTCCGCTGACTTTAGCGAAGTCATAGGCGCGCATCACGATCCCATGAGTTCCGGAAGCCACCGCGATCTTGTGGCAGTCGTTTCGCTCAGTGACTTGCTCTGCCGGATGAGCGGCATGGGATACGGCTACACAGAAAACCGCGAGGTCAATTTTCTGGAGCAACCCGGATTCGGATTACTGGCCGCGGAATGTCCGCAGCTGCGCGACTTCGATTGGGCCCGCTTCACATTTGAGCTTGAGGCTTACATGGACGAAGTGCAGAAGCTGGTGAGCCTGCTCTATCGAGGGCCACAGTGAGATGGCACTGGGGGAGCACAATGCGCGTCTTACCCGGGTTCTGGTAGCGGACGATAGCGCCTTCATGCGCACGGCATTGACGCGCATGATCGAGTCCGACCCTGATTTGCGCGTCAGCGGCACCGCCCAAACCGGCACAGAGGCGATCGAGAAAGTAAACTTTCTTCAACCCGACGTTGTGACTCTCGATGTGGAAATGCCCGGCATGAACGGCCTCGATGCCTTGAAGCAAATCATGAAAACTTGCCCACGTCCCGTCATTATGGTCAGTTCTCTGACGCGCGAGGGAGCTGAAACCACATTAGAGGCCCTGGCTTTGGGTGCATTTGATTATGTGCCGAAGCAAAATTCTTTCGTGGCTCTCGACATTGTGAAAATCCGCGAGGACCTGATCGGCAAGATCAAAGCGGCCGCCGATACCGCCCGGCGCCGGCCTAAACTCCAGGCTGTGCGCGCGACCACTGCGCAGCAAAAGCCCGCGGTTCACCGGGCATTCCACATCACACCGACCATCGTCGCACTCGGCACTTCCACCGGGGGGCCGAAAGCCCTGCAAGAAATTCTGCCGCTATTGCCGAGTGATTTGCCGGTTGGAGTTCTGATCGTTCAGCACATGCCTGTGGGATTTACAGGACCCTTCGCGCATCGCCTCGATGACCTCTGTCAGGTGCAGGTGCGCGAGGCCGAAAACAATGACTTGATCAAGCCCGGCGTGGTGTACATCGCTCCAGCGGGACAACATATGACTGTCTTTCGCCACACGCCCAACCAAAGCGCCATTCGCCTCGCGCGCACTCCGGAGAACACGCTGCACACCCCTTCAGTCGATGTCATGATGCGCTCGGTGGCAGAAGTATTCCGGTCGCAGGCGATGGGCGTCATCATGACCGGTATGGGCTCGGATGGCCTCGAGGGCATGCGAGCCATCGCGCGGGAGGGCGGCGTGACGCTGGGGCAGGACGAAGCCAGTTGCGCAGTTTATGGCATGCCACGCGCCTGCGCCGAAAGCGGCATTTTGCAGCGAGTGGTGAGCTTGCCCAATATTCCCGACCAAATCTTGCACGCCACCCAGTATAAGCAGAAGGTTTGACCCCGCTTATTCCAAGGTGACCCCCGTCAGTATTCCGCCAGCACGCGTTGAAGCGTACCCAAAAGCGAATCCCCAGAAAATGGCTTGGCCAGGTAATGTCCCCCTGAGGCTTGCGGGCAGTTTCGCGTGATCGCATTTTCGGGATAGCCGGAAATGAAGACGATTTTCAAGCCAGGAAATTTGCGCGAGAGTTCACTCGCCAAGTCAACGCCGCTCCGGTCGGGCAGAACGATATCAGTGATTAGTACGGTCCTCCGTCCACATTGATGAAGCGGCGTTTCCATAGCCTCGGTTGCCGTTTTCGCCTCCAGTACGTGGTACCCCGCTGCTTCAAGAACCTGGCGGATAACATTCCGAACACGAGCTTCGTCTTCAACCAGAAGGATAGTTTGAGTTGGCTCCGAACCAGTGAGGAATTCTCTGGCAACCTCCAGAACGACTTCGGGCGGTGTTTCGTGATTCGCCTCGCGCTGATCAACCATCTTCGCCTCCGCTCATGCGTTTGCATCTACGCTGCCAATGTTCGTTGGAATTTCCGAATTGACTTAGTCGCTTTATCTGCGCCAGTTATGGGGCCGTCAGCGCGGCTCAGGGAATCGCGGGCGGTCGCTAGCGCGGAACGAAGGTCAGTATGGGAAGGCGAAGACATTTTTGGGAAACGGCCGCGGGCGAGTACGCTGCGCTAGCGGGTAAGGATGGTATGGTAAGGGTCCAATACGACCTTTCGAGCGCCGGCGGGCGCAGAGAGATGAAAAGTTGTTTCTGACCCGTCGGCGAACACGATTCCCAGGAAAATCGGCCTTACCCCGAGCGAAGCATATACCGGCACCGCCGTGACCAGCTCGTCTGGGGCGTCCTTCTGCAGAATCGTGCCGTTGATAGCCACCGCATTCGGCTTATCGGCGTACTTCACACTCTGCAATTCCAGGCGTGGGATGGCGGCGCCGTTGACCCATCCGTCATAAAACCAATCCAGGGATTTTTTCCCGCCATACCACAATGAGGGAGGCAATTCGTCCTCGAACACTTTCAACATTTCGTGGGTGCTGATGGGTTTGCCCTGATAGCGCTCTCTCAGGTTTCGCAGGGCACGCAGAAACGGTTCATCCGATACGTGACCATCAGCAGCGCCATCGGAAAGCGAGCTATGTTTGCGCGTGCCGTCCCGCATCATGTTTCGAAGCATGTGCATGAGCCAGGTGCCTCGCCCATAAGCGATGGTCTCGTAACCATTGGGGAAATGGGAACTGGTGAGGCGGATTCCCAGCGTGACCGGGCCAGCATCCATGACCTGGATTCCGTCTTTGTTCTTCATTAACAGATCATCGCGGTACTTTTCGAGCAGTGTGTGAGCCTTGGGCGGATCCTGAGACTCAAGCAGCATCAATGCGCTGTAGTTGGCCAGGGCCTCGGCCAGCCATTGATCGCGATAACTCTTCCACACCACCAAATCGCCCCACCACTGATGTGCGGTTTCATGGGCGACGATGGTGCCGTTCATAATCCGTTCCGTGGGCGACATGTGCAAGCGCGATTGTTCTTCACTGGTCAGAAACGAAAAGCTCGAAAGAAAAATCAAAGACGGCCAGCCCTGGCTGGTGTTCCCAGGCATTTGAGTCAAGGCCAAACTGGAATAAGGATAGGGCCCGAAGCTCCGGGCAAAGAATTCGATGGCCCGGGCCGAGAGATCCGCAACCGCCTGGGCGTTGCGAGCTGGAGAAGGCTGCGACGGCAAAACAATGGTATTTTCCAGATCGCGCCGGAACACGGAGGGCAGCCCATGGTCTGGGGTTTCGCTGGTTCTATCCTCCTCGGTGGGAAACGACCTTTCCACCGTTGGCGTAGCGTACGTTTCCACGGTGACCTCTCCGGCGCGGGCAGTGGCGCGCGAATATCTGCCCAAATTAAATCCCGCGACCGGAATCGGGCGCTCCGAAATCCAACGCATTACCTGCTCCCCGGGAATTGCCGCTGCTTTGCTGTGCCCCGTTTCCCCGGAAGACACAGGAGCACGCTTTCCTGTCGCCACCAACGTCCAACCAGCGGGAAAGTGAAATTCCAGGTCGAAGTTGGACATCTGCATGCCCCGGTTCGGATACCAGGTGCCGCGAGCTCCCACATAGAGCAGCCCATTCCCGGCCTCGGATAACACTTCTCCTCCATAGGAAAAGTGCAAATTGATTTTTTCGCCAGCCGACAGAGCACGAGGGAATACCACCGCGATCAGGTCATTTCCCCGGCGCGCCAACTGTGTGCCATCCAGCGCGGGATTATGGATGAATTCAACCGGAATGCCGTTCGCCTCTACTTGCTTGACCACGAGGGAGCGTGACAATTCGAACAGCACGGCTCGCTCTCCGCCCTGGCGAACTTCCATCTGCAGCCAGGCTTCGGCATCGAGCTCCAGAGGAGGTTTCACAACCGCCCGAATTCTGTAGTTTTGAACGCCAACCTTGTCGGATTCAGTTTGTTCGGCGAGACCGCTGACCACACCACCGGCGTTATCCTTATTATGGGACGGAGGAGACGCGGTCCAGAGGTCATAAAAGCTTTCGCCATCCGCGACCCTGATTTGCCCGACCCAAAGCGGCTCCGTCGCGGCGGCGTCAAAGTAAACGTCGAATCCACCCAACTTTCTGCCCTGGAATCGGGCATGGAACAAATGGCCATTCGCAGTTTCGGTATGCGAGTCTGCTTCCTTTCGATTCGTGCCGCTAAGATAGCGGCTGAAACTCACGAACAATGCCAAACCATCCAGTTGGGCCAGGTTCCGGGCGGCCTCGTTCCATTGCAAGACAAATCCCTGGGGGTCGTCCGCTGGGGCCAGAGTGGGTTGCAACTCGGCAAACGTGTTGTCATCGAAGCGGAAGTATGCGCTGCCAAAACTCTCTTCAAGAATCGCGCCTCCTGTGAACAGAGCCAGGGACCTGCGCTCCTCGGAGGCAGAGGGCGAGAGAAGAACTTCCCCTTCTCCCTCGAAGAATGCACCGGTGATGCGCCCGGCGATATCCTGGGTAAAAGCGATGGTGCCCGTATCCAGGCTGATGTGGCATCCACCGCGATCCAGGTTTGCATCGCGAATGCGGAAGACTCGATTCTGGTCCAGGCCAACCGTACGCAACTGCTGATAGAGGGCCGCCGCCGAATTCAGCGAGGCTGGTGTTTCAGTGGGAGGAACAGCAGCACTGCCGTCCCCGCCCCCCTCACGAGCGTTGAGCCACGATACAGCCATAAGCGGAATGAGAAAGATGACCCATCGCCTGCGATCTCGAACCCGTTTGATTACCTTCGTCATTTAGGGCGGTTTACGCGCCGTTGCTAGAATTCTTCTCTGTGCGGACGCGGTTCACCTCTTTGATATTGTCTCTCAGTTTGCCCGCGCTCGTCTTGTTTGTTCCCGGCCTCGTTCCCAGCGCCCAGGCCGAAGTCATTCACCTTAAGAATGGCCGCACCATATGGGCCGATCATGTCCGCGAAAACGGCAATCACATTGAGTATGACGTCGGGGAAGATTCGTATGCCCTTCCCAAGTCTATTGTGGAGCGGATCGAAGCCGGAGGGACTCCTCCAGAGACGTCATCCAACGCTCCGAGTGGCGTGGATCTTCAGGAGGCCGCGCAATTTGCTCAATCAGAAAATCTCAAGAATGAAGGGGTTCTGACCGAGCAGATTATCGTCAATGACCACGTGGACCCGGATGCCTTAACTGGTCTCGAGAAAAAAGGCGATGATGCCGCTACTGCCACGGGCTATTTAATCGCCGCCAAACATGAATTTGAAAAAGGCAACCTGAACCAGGCGCAGACCTATTTTAAGAGTGCGGTGCGCTTTGGGCCGGACGATCCGAGCATATTGAATTACTACGCGGCTTTGTTGCTGCGCATGGGTAATTCTTCCGAGGCGCTGCACTATGCCGAACATGCGGCTCGCGTCGCGCCCGACTCGCCTGAAGCGCTGGCGATGCTCGGCTACGCCCAGTTCGCTACCGATCACACTCCGGAAGCCATTCGCAGCTGGAAACGCTCGCTCGATCTTCGCCCAAATCCAAACCTGCAACAACAATTAGCGAAGGCAGAGCGGGAGGCCGGGGCGGAAAATGACTTCTCCGAGCGTGAGAGCAGCCACTTCACGTTGCACTACGAAGGCCAGCAGTCATCGGAGGCCTTCCGCCATCAGCTGGTTTCTGTGCTCGAATCCGAATACGACGATTTGGTGCGCTCGCTGGGCGTGGCGCCTCGGAACAGTATTTCGGTATTTCTCTATACGCAACAGGCTTTCTTCGATGTGACCCAATCACCCTCCTGGGCGGGCGCCGTGAACGACGGAAAACTGCGCATTCCAATTCAGGGAGTGACCACGGTGACGCCGGAACTGGCCCGTGTTTTGAAACACGAACTGACGCACTCTTTTGTCAACCAGCTTTCGGGCGGGCGCTGTCCGCAATGGCTGAATGAAGGCATAGCGCAAGCCATGGAGCCAAAATCGTTGGCTCCTCACGGACGCATGCTGGCCCAGCTTTTCCAGTCGCAGCGTGAAATTCCTCTCAACGCTCTTGAAGGCAGCTTCATGAACTTTTCAGACATTCAGGCGGTTGTTGCTTACGACGAGTCGCTCGCCGCCGTGCAGTATATCCAGGACACCTACGGCACGGGCGATCTGCCACGCATTCTGCAAAGGCTGGCCCAAGGCAGCTCCACGGAAGCCGCACTTCGCACTACCATCCATTCCGATTATGGGGAGCTTCAAACCGAAGTTGGGAAATATCTTGCGGGCAAATACGGCAATTGATCGCCGGACGAACTTCTCGAAGTTACTCAATCTGCACTAAACTACCCGCCGTTGAGGCGGTACTTGTCGCCGGCTGCTGGGGCGCTCTCCAGGAATCGAAAATCGAGACCTGGTGCACACAAGAAACCGTGCAATGCGGCGCGCAGGATTTTTCTGCAGCATACTCGCGGCGCAGATCGGCTGCTGTATATCTCTCCAAAGGAACGCCGGGATAGCCGCGCTGCTGGGAACAGTAGTGCACCAGCCCGTCTTCGCAGATATAGAGATAACGCGCTCCCGCGCGGCAGCGCCACTGGTTCGGTTTGCCCAGCGCGATGTTGTCCTGGAAGGCGTTGACGCGGGTGAAGCTGCGCTTTTCCATCCCTTTCATCTCGTGATAAACCCGGCGCTCTTCCTCGTTCAGCGGCTGAAGCTGGCCGTCGCCATCGTGAATAATGCCAATCGTAGAGCTGAAACCCAACTCGATCGCGCGTTTGCCGATGACCAACGCGTCTTGCGGATTACGCACCCCGCCGCCCACCACCGAGTTGATGTTCACATGAAATTCGGCATACTCGGCGAGCGACTGGAGCTTTTTGTCGAGCACCTTCAGGCTCTTTTTCGAAACCTCATCGGGCGTGACGTTATCAATGGAAATTTGCAGCCATTCAAGTCCGGCGCGATTCAGGCGCTGAATTCGCTCTGCAACCAGCAGGTATCCGTTCGTGATCAGCCCGGCGATCATGCCGTGCTTGCGAATGCGGCGGATAATCTCATCCAGTTCCGGGTGCAGCAGCGGCTCGCCGCCGCTGATGGTGATGACTGCCGTTCCCAGCTCCGCTAACTTATCCACGCGGCGGAACATGGCCTCAGTCGCAACGGGCGAGGAAAAATCGTCGAATTCGTTGCAATACGTGCAGGAAAGATTGCACCGCCGGACGGGAATGAGATGCGCTAATAAAGGATGGCCTGTAGACACAAATGCCCGCGCCACCGACCTCGCTCCACGGAGGTTGCGGTGCAGCGCTATGGCGTAGCGGCGCAACATGGTTCGGCTGGAGGGCATCAGTTTTGTAGTCTCTCTATTTAAGCACACTCCCTTGGCTGCACCACCGAGATCGCAGCGATCGGCAATTTCCGCAGCTTAAATAGCACAAAATTCGTGATGGAGGACGGGCGTCCTCGCCCGTCGACTATCAATTGCCCACGGCTTTTCTGACCGCTGCTTTCGCCAGCAGGCGTGTTGAATCCAGCGTAGGCAAGGGCGATAATTCGGGCGTTACCAGCAAGGGGATCTCGGTACAAGCCAGCGCGACTGCGTCGCATCCATCATCGGCAAAGGCGCGGATCACCTCTTTGAAATACGCCAGGGAACGCGGCGTGAACTGCGCCTTCACCAATTCGTCCATGATGATGTGATCGATCTTGTCGCGCTCCTGCGGCCCCGGAATGCGGTACTCCAGGCCCGCAGCCTTCAATTTCTCGGGATACACCGGCCCTTCCATCAGATAGCGCGTGCCAGTGATTCCGATGCGTTTATAGTTTCGGCGCAGAGCCTCATTCGCAACCTCCCGCGCGATGTGCAGAAACGGACGCGGCGAGCGGTGCTCGACCAGATCGAAGGCCTGGTGGATCGTGTTGTCGGGGCAAACCAGGAAATCGGCCCCTGCTTTGGCCAGCTTGTCTGCCGAGGAAAGCATCAGCTCGGCCACGCCGGCCCAGTCGTTGGCATAAATGCGGTTCATGTACTGGGCCAGCGGATAATCGTGCATCGAGACCTCCGGGTGATTGTGCTCGCCCAGAAGTTCAGCGCCTTCGAGCGCGATGGTGCGATAGCACAACGCCGCGCCCTCCGCGCTGCAAGCCACGATGCCGATGTGTTGAGGCATGAAAACTAAGGTGCAAATCTGAGATCTAAAATCTGAGAACTAGAATCTGAGAACTAGAATCTGAGAACTAGAATCTCAGAACTAGAATCTGAGAACTGAGAACTGGTTCTTTAATCCAATTGTTTTCGGGCCGGACTTTTTCCCTGACTCCAGTCGACGCTTTCCTGAATCATCTTGCGGCCGCCGCGTCAAACACGTTTAGAAATTCCAATTTCTTGTCCGCGGGCAAAAACGACGCCTCGAACGAATTACGGGCCAGCTCGCGCAAATGCTCGTCCGTAAAGCCGAAACTCTCCTGGGCCAGCTGATATTCCCGCGCCAGCGAGGTTTGAAACATCGGGGGATCGTCCGAATTGAGCGTGATCATCAATCCCTGGTCAAAATAACGGCGCACCGGGTGTTCGGCGAGGTTACGGCAACATCCTGTGCGCAGATTGCTGGTGATACAAATTTCCACCGGAATCTGGCGGGTCGCCAGCTCTTCCATCAGTTCCGGGTCCTGAGATGCGGTTAGTCCGTGGCCAATGCGCTCAGCATGGAGATTGAGTGCGCCCCAGATTGACTCCGGGCCTGCATTCTCGCCGGCATGGGCGGTAAGGCGGAGCCCGTTCTCAGCCGCGTACGCATAAGCCTCACGAAAAAGTTCCGGCGGCCCTTTTTGCTCGTCTCCCCCTATGCCGATGGCGATCACGCTGCGATCGCGGTAACGCACCGCCAACTCAAAAACTTTCCGTACCTCTTCCGGACCAAACTGGCGTATGGCATCGAAAATCCAGAGCAGCGAGATGCCAAAATCACGCGCGCCCCGTTCGCGCCCCCGCTCCAGGCCCTCGAAAATGGCGTCGAAATCTTGTTTGCGCCAGAGGCAGACGCCGACCGAAACATAAACTTCGGCGTGTAGAACATTTTCTTCCTTAAGCTGCTGCATCAGGCGATAGGTAATGAGTTCGTAGTCCTCCGGCGTCTGCAAGTACTCGGTGACATTTTTGAAAGCCATGAGGAAGCCGTTGAAATCCGCATAGCGATAGAGCGAGGCCGCTTCCGCGAGCGTAATTGCCTTCCTATGCCGCTCACCCAATTCGACAAGCGTGGCCGGCTCGATGGAGCCTCCCAGATGCAGGTGCAGCTCGGCCTTGGGCAGCGTGCGGATGAAATTCGATGACAGAGGCTCGGGCGCGGAAGCCATGATTTCAGATTGTAGATTTTCGGGAGCAGATTAGCGAGAAGGAGAACCGACGTTGTTCGGTGGTTCCACGGTTTTACTGATGACGGCTGACGGCTGAGAGCTATTTCGCAAACTCACTGCGATGGCGGCTGTAAAAAATGTAAATCAGCAAACCCAGCCCCAGCCAAATCACGAACCGCAGCCACGTGATCACGGTAAGCCCGGTCATCAGTCCGCCGCAAAGTACAATCGAAATTAAGGGGAACCACGGCACCAGCGGTACTCGAAATACGCGCGGCCGGTCGGGCTGAGTGCGCCGCAAAATAATCACGCCCAGCGAAACCAGCACAAAGGCAAATAATGTGCCGATGTTTGAGAGGTCGGCAGCGTCGCTGATGGCGAAGATCCCGGCCGGGACGCCCACGGCGAAACCCGCGATCCAGGTGGAGTAATGCGGAGTCTTGAATCTCGCGTGAACTTTTGAGAAAAGCGCCGGGAAAAGCCGGTCGCGCGACATGGCGTACCAGATGCGCGCCTGGCCGTACTGAAATACCAGCAGCGAAGAGATCATTCCGGTGAGCGCGCCGATCACAATGACCGACTGCGCCCAGCGGCTGGCGCCCAGCGCTTTCAACGCATACGCAACCGGGGCTTCGGCGGCATCTCCAGAAACGAAAGTCGTGTACTTCATCATGCCCAGCAGCACGATCGAGACGCCGACGTAAAGCAGCGTGCAGACGATCAGCGAAGCGATGATGCCGAACGGCAAATCGCGCTGCGGATTACGCGCCTCTTCCGCCGCGGTCGAGACCGAATCGAAGCCGATGTAGGTGAAGAAAACAATCGCCCCGCCGGTGACGATCCCGCCGAATCCCGAAGGGGCAAACGGCTTCCAGTTGCCGGGGTGAACCAAAGCGCCGCCAACGACCAGGAAAATTAAGATCGCGCCGATTTTGATCGCCACCATCACATTGTTGGCTTCCGCGGACTCGCGAATGCCGCGCACCAGCAAAACCGTCAGAATAAAAATGATGAGAAAAGCAGGAATGTTGAAGTAAGCGCCGGTCCAGTGGCCGGATTCCCACACAGGCGTCGACCATCGGTCCGGCAGATTGAGCCCGAATGAGGCCAGTTGAGCTTTCGAGTAAGCGCTGAACCCAATCGCCACCACCACATTGCTGACCACATACTCAAGAATAAGGTCCCAGCCGATAATCCATGCGAAAATCTCACCCAAAGTCGCATAAGAATAGGTGTAGGCGCTGCCTGCGATCGGAATCATCGAGGCCAGTTCGGCGTAACACAATCCCGCAAAGCTGCACGCGACCGCGACCAGAAAAAAGGAAATCGCGATCGAAGGTCCGGCGGGCGGGCGGCCGTGCATAAGGACCTGTGCAGTTCCGCCCCCGCGCAGGAAGTTCACAATGATGTCCAGAACTTGCGCGTGCAGGATAGACGGAGCCTGGAAATATTCTCCGGCCGCAGCCGTGCCCGTGAGTACGAAGATTCCCGAGCCGATGATGGCGCCGATTCCGAGAGCGGTCAGCGACCAGGGGCCGAGACTCTTTTGCAGCCGCTGTCCCGGAGCTTCGGACTCGGCAATCAGTTTATCAATGGACTTGCAGCACAGAACCTGATGCGCAGAGGTGCGAATGGTAGCGGCAGGTTCGGTGGATGTTTGTGACAAAGCTTGTTATGTCTCCCGGTCCCGGCCGTGTGGTCGCGGGCGACTCGCCCGCGCACCAACGACCAACGAAGAGCAATTACCGCTTCGCTTGTCCTCGCACCAACTTTTTCACCTTGCGCTTCTTTGAACCGCGCGCGTACTCCCGCGGCTTGAGCGGATGCTCCAGCTTGTGCTTTTTGCGCGCCGCGCGTTTGACTTTCTTACGTTCTTCTCTGCTCAGGGATGCTGTATTTGCCATGAGTGCTGTCTCATTCTCCTTAGGCTGCGTGGGCACGGCCGCCTCGGCCGTGCGGTCGAGCGAAGCTCGACAAGTTATGCTCTCTCCAGCTGCGCGTACTTTTCCACCAGCTTCTTTAATCCGAAGCGGGGGAATTGTACCGTAATCTTGGCTTCTTCGCCTTCCCCTTCGCGCCGAAAGACCGTTCCCTCGCCATATTTCGGATGGCGGACCTTCTGCCCCGGCCTAAATCCTCGCTTGCCGGTTGGCTCGGCCACCGGCACTTTTGCGATACTGAACTTCTTCCCTCGCGAAGCGAAAAACTCGGCGATATTGTCGATGGAATTGTACTTCGGGCCGGAATAAGTCTCGCGCTTGGCTGCCTGCCGGTTCCAGCTCAAACTCTGGTCTTCATCTTCGTAGGCATAATGCGTTTCCTGCATGTGTGGGCGCGGGCGACTCGCCCGCGCAGTTGCTACTGCCCGCGACGATCCCACGTCGTCCAGCAACCCTGCGGGTACTTCTTCCAGAAAACGCGAAGGCACACTGGCTTCGGGCAAGTCAGTCCCATAGCGCCGGCGATACACTGCTCGCGTCAGGACCAGCGTATCCATCGCCCGCGTCATGCCCACATAACAAAGCCGCCTTTCTTCTTCGATGTCGTCTGGATTAAGAAACGTCCGCGAATGCGGGAACAAGCCTTCTTCCAGTCCGCACAGGAACACCAGCGGAAACTCCAGGCCTTTTGCGGCATGCAACGTCATCAGCGTGATCTGGGCACGTTCATCATAGGCGTCAGCATCACTCACCAGCGCCGCATGATCCAGAAATTGATCGAGCGTCTCGCCCCGATCACGCGAATCCATGGCGGCATTGACCAATTCCTGCAGGTTCTCAACCCGCGAATAAGCTTCAGGCGAGTCTTCTTCTTCGAGCTGCTTGATATACCCGGTGCGGTCGATCAGGAATTTCAGCAGTTCCGCCGTGGTCGCTGATTGGTCCGGAGAGCGGAAGGGCGCCGGAGCCTCAGTCGCCAGTTCAGGCGTGCCCGTCTCCGCCGATCCAAAGTCGAAGGCAGTGGGATCAAACGCGATCTGCTCGTCGGCCTCAGCGGCAGCCTGCACCGGCGGCGCTTCGATCTGAGCGCTCTTTTCCAATCGCTCAACGAGATTTCCGGCCAGCATCGCCCTTGCATCTTCGATCAATTGCTGAAAGCTCTTGAGCGCGGCCAGCGCGCGCTGCGGCAAAAGCTGGCGACGAATTGCCTCCCCGATCGCGCCCCAGAGCGAACGCCCGGTCTCCAGCGCAACCTGCTCGAGGGTCTCGATCGTCGTTTTGCCAATTCCACGCACCGGCGTATTGATCACGCGCAGCAGCGAAATCGAGTCATCCGGATTCTGGATGACTTTCAAGTACGAGATCATATCTTTGATTTCGGCGCGCTCGTAAAACGAAAATCCGCCCACCACGTGGTACTTGAGCTGATACCGCCGCATCGCCTCTTCAAAGAGCCGCGATTGCGAGTTGGTGCGATAAAGTACAGCTACGCGGCTCTTCTCACGATGGGTGCCCCACCCTAACCCGTTTTTGGTTAGGGTGGGGACTTCCGCTTCCCGCAAATACTTCGCAACGCTATCGGCCACGAACAGCGCTTCGTTCTCTCCATCCGGCGCTTCGTAGTAGCCGATCCTGGCCCCGCCCTGGCGCGAAGTCCAAAGATTTTTCCCTTTTCGTCGAACGTTGTTCGCCACCACCGCTGACGCGGCCTGCAAAATGTTCTGCGTCGAGCGATAGTTCTGTTCCAGGCGGATGATTTTGGCTTCCGGAAAATCTTTTTCAAACTCCAAAATGTTGCGAATGTCCGCGCCGCGCCAGGAATAAATCGACTGGTCTTCGTCTCCCACCGCGCACACGTTGTGGCGCGTGCCCGCCAACAGCCGCATCAGCTCATATTGCGGACGGTTTGTGTCCTGGTATTCATCGACCAGAATGTATTGGTAGCGCCGGTTGTAATAATCACGTACTTCGGCCGCGGCCTTCAGCAAGCGCACTGTTTCAAGCAGAAGATCGTCGAAGTCGAGCGCATTGGCTTTGCGCAGCTCCTTGCGATACTCCTCATAAATGTGCGCCACGCGCTCGGTCTTGGGATCGCCTGACTGCAAATAAATTTCCTGCGGATCGAGCATGTGGTTCTTGGCCCAGGAAATCCGCGAGAGCACGGCTGCCGGAGTAAGCTGCTTGTCATCAAGCCCAAAGCGCCGCATGATCGCCTTGGCCACCTGCTGCTGATCGCTTTCATCGTAGATGACGAAATTCCTGGTGTGCCCAATCGGAGGCTGGCCGGGCGTCGCTGAAGGAATTCGCAAAGCCTCAATATCCCGCCGCAACACCCGCACACAAAAAGAATGGAATGTCGAAATCGTGGGCTTAGCAATGCTCAGCCCGCCCACCAGTTTGTCTACGCGCTCGACCATCTCGGCCGCGGCTTTATTGGTGAACGTCATCGCCAGGATGGATTCCGGCATTATGCCCCGGTTCTCGATCAGATACGCAATGCGATACGTGATGACGCGCGTTTTGCCGCTGCCCGCGCCGGCAAGGATGAGCAGCGGGCCTTCGGTGGTCTCGACCGCTTCACGCTGCTGCGGGTTGAGTTGATCCAAGAAAGACAATGCGGCAGTGGCTCCGGGGTTGATAATTCAATTTTACAGGACAAGGCAGCTCTGCTAGCTTCCTCTGTACCTTGCGCGGCGGGAGCAAGATCGCGTAGTGCAAGGTTTTTCCGGAGAGCTCCATGAAAATGACTATTGCCTTGTCCCTGCTTTTATTTTCCGCCGTGGTGTGCGCGCAGCAAAATGCCGTCCCGCCTAACCCGCAAACCGCCAAACCGTCTACTCCAAATTCGGAAGCCAAGATCGACCCGGTAAAGGAGGCAGATATCCGAAAGCTATTGGAGATCGGCGGCAGCCGGGCCGCTATGGTCAACATCATGGGTTTGCTGGAAAAAGATATCAGGCCTTTGCTCAAGACCTCGCTCCCCCCGGGCGAATATCGCAATCGGCTGGTTGATCTTTTCTTTGAGAAATTTCACTCCAAGCTCGACCTGCAACAAATGCTGGACCTGGCCGTCCCGGTCTACGACAAATATTTCTCCGATGAAGACCTTAAGGGAATGATCGCGTTTTACTCCACACCCCTCGGCGAGAAAATGGTGAAGAATCTCCCGGAGGTTACGAGCGAATTAGGGGAAAATGGCCGCAAGTTCGGCGAGCAGGTAGGCCGTGACTCCATGGCAGAAGTTCTCTCGGAACATCCGGATCTGAAGAAAGCATTAGAAGAGGCGGCAAGGCCACCGCTGCCGAAATAAGCTTCGCACTCCAAACGCTACTAACTTCCCGGGCCCCTGCACTCCCCGCACGGGCACACATCCCTCAAAAACTGCCAGGAATAAATCCCCAGCTCATGCCCATCATTCCAGCGAAACTTGATCGCGTATTTGCCCACGCCTTCCGCCGACAAGGGCTTGGCCGCCTCTTTGAACATTGGCAGCGTTCCGGGCGCGAGCTTTGGCGGCTCTCCGGGCTTTCGGCCGGCTTTCCCCCGCTCGTCATCGCACAAGGCACACGGGCAGGCGTCGCGTAAAAAGACAAATGGATAGTGCGAGCGGTGGCCGTCTTTCCATTCGATGTCCACGCCCC